>ERZ1034691.470-NODE-470-length-32184-cov-20.508201_pt1 | contig 32184 bp, 25 predicted proteins | sample MGYA00520638_ERZ1034691 | MGnify/ENA primary metagenome ERZ1034691 (study PRJEB33766, sample SAMN09781763) | gut metagenome | biome: gut microbiome | host: Homo sapiens | place: Madagascar | study: EMG produced TPA metagenomics assembly of the PRJNA485056 data...
ATATTATTATCTGAAAATAAAGACGCGCGTTTCCCTTGTTTACCACTTGCTAAGTTCGCTTCGGCTTTCAATCTTGTTTTCCACCTTGTCGTCGAGTTGATAGAAGAAGTCGAGTCCGGTGGCTTTCTCCACGTCGTCGACCGAGCGCACGTAATAGCCCATGTCGTGTCTGCCCGGCTCGTTCTTGTAGATGAAGCCGATGGCCTGCGCGTCGTGCGACGGCCCTTTTGTTCGCATCACCACCTTGAAGAAGGCGTCTGGCACCGCCACGCGATGCTCGCCCACGGTGTTGTGGCTCTTGCCGTGGAATATGGGTCCCGCCACGATGTATATCTTTCCATAGCGTCTTGCCCAGTCCCTGCATGCCTCTTCCAGGTATTTCCAGTCGCGCTCGTTCAGGTCGCCGTTTTGCGGGCAGATGTTAGTCATCAGGAAAGCCTCCTTTTGCGCCTTGTACGACCACTTGTTGTCGCCCGCCGGGCACATGTGTCCTCTCTGATAGCCACACTCACCCTCCCTTATGTCGGCGTAGGTGGCCCTTGGCTTAGGCACGTCGAAGTCTTCCATGAACTTATGTCCGCCCCTGGCGTAGTCGCCGTCGGTATGGTCGGCCGTGAGTGCCCATCCCACCCAGTTGGGCGTGCGCGTGCCCTTGTTGTACGAGGTGACGTAAGCGTAGCGCCGCAATATCTGCTCCTGAGGTTTCGTCGTGCTCCACCTCGGGGTCTCGTAAGCCGCGCCTTGGCCATCGTCAGCCTCTTCCGTGTCGTCAGTCTTTTCTGTGTCGTCAGTCTTTTCTGTGTCGTCAGTCTTTTCCGTGTCGTCAGTCTCCGTCTGTGGCGTCACCGCCTCCTGTCTTTGCGTCTTTGCGACTGCCTCTTCCCTTGTGTTGTCATTATATTTGCCCCAACCGTAGACGGCCAAGCTTATTGCCGCGAACGCTATAAGGCTCTTGATGCTGCTCCTTGTCATAATAATATTTTTTTTAGGGTCTAAGAGATTCGAAAAGATGTCGTCTTTCAACCGCTTTGCAGGGTGCGGCCCCTGTGGCCGTCCGCAACCAGTTTGGATGCATTGACATATCCGATTTGTCGCTTGTTAACCAGCGCGTAGCATCTTGCGGCGAGGCGAGCATGCGGTCATGGCAAAGGTAAGCATAATAATACTATTTACAACTTTTTTTCGAAGAATTTGTCAATCTTTCGGTTCTCCCGGTATTATCTCTGGTCTTGCCCTCAGTGCCACCAAGGATGGCGAAACCAAAGCATAAATCCTTTCGGACTTGCTTTATATATGAAGGTGAGAACACATCTGCAGAGGTGGCTGTTTGCTGTCGAAAAATACAACAATGCGGCATAGATATTACAGCCTCTTATGAGCACAGCAGAATGCAAGAAGTTCTTGGTGAAGACAGGGACTTGCACTCAATTCAACTTCAAAGAAATATGCTTGCCACTTTCAACAGTATGCTTGTTTCTTCCTTAGAGCCTCTTACCTCTACGTTCACCGACCGTCAGCAGGAAATTCTAAACGAGTCAGGCTATTCTGACTTGATGCGAAACAGCAACTCTATAATCAACTGCGCTATGCTTCTTTCGCTTGGCTATATCCGTGAGGCTACAACCTATGCAGAATCATGTGGCGGTGGTGGTTCGCTTGGCTCTGGTTGGGGACGTGACAAGGATGAGGATGACGAGCATTGGTGGCGAAGGTGCATCGCCGTGTCGACTGCGATGATGCGACCTGCGAAGTATCGGCTGCGACGTAGCAGATAGTATGAAACAACCATAATGACAGATAAGTGTGAGAAATTTTGTTATTTCACACTTATCTGCTTGGCTATATTAAAACATGAAAAGTGAATAACGTATATCCTAAAATGGAACTGTCAGTGAAACATATCTATTATTTTGATACTCATCATTCCATGTTATTTTCAGGCGAATAGTGTCATTGTGACCTTCACAAAGAGACATTATTTCCTCTCTATATGATTGAGGATTGATGACATCATAAGGACCAAAAGAACCATGAAGGTAGATGCCGGATATTTCTTCTTCGGATGAAAGTATATCGATTCTTACGTGTTTAGCATCATTCTTCCCTGCATTGACAAATCTAATTTTTGTGATTCCTCCATGAGAGTGGATAATATTAGCTTTCATTTCGGCCATTTTCTCCTTAGCTTCTTCTTTCTCGAATTGCTTAATTTGCAACTCATTTAGTCTTAGTTCTTGTTCTTTGATTTTTCTATCATGTCGCAAGTAAGCACAAAATCCCCCACAGATTCCTAACGAAGACAGAAGTAGGGCGCCCCATTCTTTGATAAAAGACAAAAGACATTCCATTTTATTTGAACTTTATAAATTTATTCCCTTTAAAACTTTTTCTTAATACATCTTGGAGATGTTTAGTTACATCATTTTGTATCTCCTTTTTTGTATCATCAAAGGCATCGCGATTAAGCTCTTTTAATTCTTCAATGCCACCTATGTACTCTCTGTTACAGAAAGTGCATTTCACGTATGATTTATCTTTATTATACTCAAAGTGGTCTTCACAACCACATGTAGCACAACGTAGTTTTATTGTGTATTCTTTCTTTATACCCATATTCTTAATTTATTATATTTTTTCTCTCTTGCTACATCGTTTGACATTGTTCCTTATTTACAACCCTATCTCTGAACAGCTTCATGTTAGTAAAGTTTCGAGATATATTTTGGACCAGTTCAAGATAATTGTCTGTTCCATCTTGACATTTATGATAGTATGGCTTGATTGAAATGCAATTTTCATGCTCAAATATGGTATTGAGTAAAGTCCTATCTGAATTACCACAAGAATGGCCCATTATAAAAACTTGAAAAGGAGCAGACATCAGAAACTCTAACAAATCGTGATAGTGTCTAGTTTCAAGATATTTGACAGATTTGACATTCCTAAGAAACTCATTGTTATTTTTGTCAAGTATATCTTGATAGCTTTTGTCAAGTTCGTCACCATATCCAAAGATGATATTTTCGGGGTGATCCAATCTACCATGAATATAATTGTAGATTGTGTTATCCTCTTTGTACTTCTCGGCAGTGGCTGTATAGTTGAAACTCAATAGCATTGTGCGTTCGGGAAAGAGTTTGTTAAACTTCCTGGGATTACGCCTGATAGTCGCAAGGTCTGCAATGTTAATCCCTATATTGTCTAAGGCCTTGCTCTTACCTTCTGTAGAGAAATCATCAGGATTCAGCCTGTCTTTAATTGCACCTTGGAGGTCGTTCCTGAATACATCTGTTTCTATGGTTTGTAGATATTCAACAAGTTTTGTCTGAAGAAATTCCAACTGCATGTTCAATTCAGAGACAGTCTCATTGCTGTCTACATTAGTTGCGCAGACTTTAAGAAGCTGATAATAGTCATTCTCAATATCTACCCATCCCTTGGTTTCTATTGATTGCAGAATATTTTCAAATAATGGGCAGTACTTAACAGAAAACGCTTCTGGATGTTTCTGTATCTCTTGAATAATTTCAAATCCAGAGTATCTTTCTTTATGGTATATGTCCTTAAAGAAAAATGAGTTTTGAAATGCGAAAACATTCCAACAACTGATGTCTTCGTTGCCCTTGATTTGCAATTTGCAAAGTATGTCTTCCGATACCTTGGTCGTATTGCCTACGAAAGTATTGACACGTTGATCCCAATACCAGTTGATAAAGTCCATATAACTGGTTTTGAGACCATGTGCCATGTCAAATCCATTTCCTATGATAACAAGTCTGTTCATATGCTAACTGATTAAACGTATCTTGCCTGTAAGCAACTGTTGCATCATACCTTGCTTGATAGCCTCATATTTAGTTTTCGTGGCTTCGAGGGCGGTGATTTCATCGTCCATCTTTGTTAGAATGGCAGCAATAGCTTGTTGCTCTGCCAAAGATTGTGGGGCAAAAAGCATAACATTCGCTACTTTCTCTTTATTCAAGTTCTTAACACTACTTCCAGCTGCCATAGCTATATATTGTTCAAATACGGTATCTGAACTTAAAATGTAATATAGAAAGTCCATGTCATAAGTGTTGGAATAATCCTTTATGACCAGCCATCCATCATGTATGCATCCATCTATGTCAAGAATATATGGTCGGCCAAAACTCATAGAGTTTGAAAGGATGAAATCTCCTTTATATACTTGTCGTGAGTGAGATATACCTTCTGGGATTATTTTCTCCACTGTATGTCTTATAAACTTGTCATTTGGACGAACATCGCCAATTTTTATCCAGTTAATACCATCCCGATTTGTCGTAAGGTATGCTTCTATAGGTCTTGGTGAACCTCCACGTTGAATGGTAGCGTTATCTCCCAACTTTCTTTTTACCCACGGCTCATTAAACTCTTTGAGACGTATCTTGCCAGTAAGAAGTTGCTGCATTGCACCTTGCTTGATGTTCTTCTTTTTCTCTATCAGTTTGCCGAGAGAAGAAATCAAGTTGTCTATGCTTGTGAGGGCAGAGGCAATTCTTTGTTGTTCAAGTATATTTGGCTTGGGTACAATCAGCTCTCCAATTGCTTTCGTATTTATCACTTTTTGTGTAGACCCCGCAGTTGCAGCTTCTATCTGTTCTCTGACGATATTAGTGTCAAGACAATATACCAAGTAGGAGTTTAAATATTCGTTGTCAATTAGATGAACAATAACGAAGTTTAACGAGTTCGCTTCATCGTTTTTATCATATATGACACCATGTCCATTGCTACCATGTCTCGCAATGAGAATGTCTCCTTTTTTGAGTTGAGACTTTTTATTAGCATTGTGAAAGGAATAGCTTATGTACTTAATGTTGGTGTAATCTATAGAGCGCTCTTTTAAATCACCAGTTCTGAGCATCATAACACCTTCTCCCTTGTTCGTATAATACTTTTCGCAAGTTCCGACAAATGCGACAACAAGTTTGTTGCTTTGCGACAAAATAGTACAAGTTTCCCACTCCTCAGGAATCCTCCCAATTTCCGTATTTTTGAATTTCGTTTCTTTCATACCTCTCAATCTTTTTTTGTGGCTTTTCAAGCACCACCCACACACCTGCATTAACCTTGCCTTCATGCCGAATGATGCCAGCTTTCTGCATTGCCGCCAAATCGCGTTCTACTGTACGCTGTGTCACTGACAATGTTTCCGACATTTCTTTTCCTGTGATTAACGGATTTTTCTTGATAGAAGACAAGATAAATCGTTGACGTTCAGTAAGGTTCATTTCCGACATGTTTCCGACATTTGTTTCCGACATGTTTCCGACATTGTTAGTGTCATTAGTGCCATTTACACCGACATTACGGTAAATGGTAATCAATGTTCCGCTGACATGATTCTCGATTTTAGGCTCAGGAAGTCCCATCTTTTTCAAGCCTTGACGTATCTTGTTAATGCCACGCCCCCATGTTTCGATAAAGCCAGCCTTGTAGAAGGCATTGGCTATGTTGCGATTGCGAGGTTGTGAAGCATGTTCTGCGAACAACTTTTCTTGGTCAATGCCTTCTGGTAGTTTGCCATCGTTCCAAAGCATAATGCAGTCATCGTACACTTTCATTTGTGTATGTACTCCCATATAGTCACGGTGTACGATGGCATTGCAAATAGCCTCACGCAACACATCCTCGGGTATTTCCAATTGCTCTATACGTGTTATCCCTTCGTAGTGAATGGGGGACAAAAGGTATTTGGAACGCAACAATTCAATGATACGGTTTACCATTTGCAGGATATTACCTTCTACAACATCCTGTGTGATCAAGTCGCTCTCGTCATTGCGGAAACGACCGATACGGAAATCGCAAGACACAAAGAATCTCTTCGGGTTCTTGCCAAAGAGCAACAGGGCGGCTTGCTTGAGCTGTCCTTCCTCTGTTATCAAGTTCAGACTTTGTAGTACAGCTTCAGTAGATGAAGTATAGGCATCACCCGAAATTCGTCCCACTTCAATGCCTTTGCGTAAGAAGTAGTCGATAGCTTGACGATCAATGTCGTTTAGCGTGGCTCCGGCAACAGGCATATCATCCCATGACCACCCCATCTTTTTCAAGATAAAGTTCTGCAGTGCAAGTCCTTTTAGTTCTTGCTTGGTAGAACCACTACGATAGTGGTAAACACCACGGTAAGCCACAGGCATACTGCTTGGTGTCACCACAATCTCGATGTATTCTTTTTCTCCTTCTGTAAGTAGGTTTACATCTTCCACGATGCCAAGGTAGTTGACAATCTTGTTAGGAATGTCTTCCATCAGTTTCTTGGCATCGGGCAGACCTATCACTTGTTTTTCATCGTTCACACAGATAAAAATGCGACCGCCTTGTGCATTGGCGAAACCGCATATCCATTTCAGATATTCGTCTCGCCAAGATTCTTTATATTCTATATTTTGACTTTCACTAAGCATGTTGTTTCTTCGTTAAAGCGTAAAACCCATTTCGGCAAGGTAGCCGTTTACCTCATTTTCGTACTCACTCACCTCTTTTGTCAATTCTGGTAGTGTATTTTCGTACCTCTCTACAAGTGAAGCAACTTCTGTACCAATACGATGGGTGACTGATTGCATCAATGCCATGCAACCACCAATGACAGCGGCGAGCCACTTGCGTTCAACAACAAGTGTTCTAATTTCATCCTCCGTGAGAGCGGCGTATTTCTCTACCACCTTATTCGTCAGTGTTGTCGTCAGCTCCTTGATTTGGACTTTCAGAGAAGTCAACTCGTCATATTTGTCAAGATACTCCTTAAACATAGCAAGTGTGTCGGGAAGAAGAGGATGGTAGTTCTTGATAGTTTGCCATATCTCTTATAGAGGAAATTCGTTTAATTGTTCTTTTATTTTTTGCCATCCTGGAAGGTAAGTTCCGAGAATGTGTCGAAACCTGTCTGTATGGTTTTGCTCAATGAGGTGAGTGAGTTCATGAGCTATCACATATTCAATACAGTTTAATGGTTTCTTTGCCAACTGGAGGTTGAACATGATTTTGCCACTTTCTTTGTGACACTTGCCCCAACTGGATTGCATTTGTTGAATAGTCCAAGTTGTTGCTTTCACCCCAAGAATTTGCTCCCATTTTGCAACAAGCCGTTCTGTTATTGGTATTAATTGTTCTTTGTACCAAGTCCATAAAACATTGGCTATATTTTCTTTGGAAGTGTGTTCTGACACATATATAATAATGTAGTCCCCTCGTATCTCTACATGATGAGTACAAGTTTTGTCCCTAATAACTTTCAGTCGATAAAGTTCACCTTTGAAGAAATGTGCTTCTCCTGAAATATATTCTCTTTCGTCTTGTATGGTATAGGACATCGTTTCCTTTCGTTTTAAGATTATCCATACCCATTTTTTGAGGATGAACAGCTTTATTTGTTCATCAGTATATTCGTTAGGGGCAGATACATGAACCCTCCCATTTGGCGGATAAACTGCCAAATGTAAGTTTTTGATGGGCTTGTGCTCAATTTCTATTTCGATACCATTGACTAACATTACTTATTTGTTGTTCTCTTGCGATAATAGATAAGATTTATATTCACGTACTATTAACTCTCTCAAATCCACTTCAAGCAAATCTGCTATTTTTAATAGACTGCTCAAATCTGGTTGTGAGGAGTTTGTACACCACTTTGAAACGGTGGAAGGTGTTACTCCCATCTGTTCAGAAAGCCATTTGTTTGTACGTTTCTTTTCTACCAGTACAAGTTTTATTCTATTTATATCTTCCATATTGCCCCAAAATTATAGTGCAAAGATAGTGAATTAAATTCAATTTTTCAAACTATAACGTATTTTGTATGCGTAAATAAGGAGTATATTCAATAAAATCATATTAATATATCCAACCATAGATTTTAAAGGCAGGATTTTGAATATAAAAAATGAATTTGCCGAGAATATAACAGATACAAGTAAATTAACTCGGCAAAAACATAAAAGCAAAAATCCTAACTGCTCATTTCAAGCAGTTAGGATTCTGTATGGTGCGCCTGATAGGACTCGAACCTACACGGCAGTGAACCACCAGATCCTAAGTCTGGCGCGTCTACCAATTTCGCCACAAGCGCATTCAACGATGCAAAGTTATGAAAAAAAAACCATTCGGGCAAAGAAAAAGATAAATCTTGCTCCTGTTTGTGAGCTTTTTGTTAATTTTGCGATAAGTGGCATGGTGCTGTGTCACGTTAAACAGAGAAAACCCATGAAGAAAGTATTAGCATTGGCACTCGCCGTCTTCGCCCTTGAAGCAGGGGCACAGACCAGACCCTCTTATGAGATAGTGGGCAAGGACACCACTTGCCAGATATTCCTTTATAGTCCTGCTGATGGCGATGGGCTGCACGTGGCTTACTTGACCGACCAGGAGCGATGGGCAGACGCAGGCCGGCTCTGCGGGTCCGACTATGCTTCAGCCACCGAAGGCAGTCGCATGCGTTCGCCTTATGTCTGCCATGCCGCCGACGGCTCATGGCGATTGCTGTTCTCCGTCGATGACAACGCGCGATGCCTTGCCGCGGCTTACAGCGAGGACCTCGTGACGTGGCGGCCGCAGGACTTCCCCTCCATGACCGACAAGGGAGTGCGGGAGCCTGTGATGTTCCAGATGGACGATGGCACGTTCGACATTTACTTCAAGGCGCAAGGCGGCGTGAGGCGATACGTGAAGGCCGACAAGGACTTTCGCCATTTTGTTGAGGCGAAGGAGCCAAGCTCGATAAGCGATGACGCGTGGATCATGGACACGGCCACCGTGGCCGATAAGGAATATGCCGGCAACATGTTTCAAGTGCCAAAGATACATCTCGACTATATGATAAATTATCTTGGCGCCATGGCCCACGACAAGATATTGTTTTCAGAGCGCATGGGCGACGATTCGCGGCGTTTTGCCGACTTGGGCACTGACGTGGAAGCTACACTGACAATCGACCCTTCGAAAACGAAGCGCATATCCAGCAAGCTCGTGGGCGTCTCGCTCACAGGCACTGCCAACCATGATGATAACGGACTGAAAGCCGAGATGGTGAGAAACGGCGGTTTTGAGTATTCCCCGAACGACGGCACAGGCCTTGGGCCGCAGACCGCATGGACCTCCAACCATGCGGTGACCATACGCACGGATGCCCCCTTCTCGGCAGACAATCCACACTATGCCGTGATGACGAAGACGGACACATTATATAATAAAGGATGGAAGGGAATGACCGCCGCGCCGTTGCAGCAGTTTGATTGCTCCCTGTGTCTTCGCACGCCCAATGGAGGCAAAAACCAGGTACTCGTGGCCCTTGTGGGCGACAATGGCAAGGAATACGCGAAAATGAGGCTGAAGCTGGACGGCCAAGGTTGGCAACGCTATGAGTTCCCGTTGGCAGTGGACAAGAAAATGGAAGCTGGCGACGTGCGGCTTGCCTTGACCCCGCTGAAAGAAGGAAGCGTCGACGTGGACATGGTGAGCCTTCTCCCGCACGACACCTTCAAAGGTCACGGGCTGCGCAAGGACGCCGCGGAGACCGTTGCCGCGTTGAACCCAAAGTTCGTGCGCTTCTCGAAAGGCGCGCATGGCTTGGGGTTATATGAGTTTTTCCGTTTTTGTGAGGACCTTGGCGCAGAACCCATACCCGTGCTCCCCATTGACGCCACTTGCCAGGACGCGCTCGACATGATAGAGTGGGCGGTAGCAGACACCACGGCTTCGGCGATGGCGAGAAAGCGCGCCGCAGCGGGCCATCCGGCACCGTTCAGATTGAGATATGTCAGCATTGGCAACGGCAGTCATGTCACGACAGCCTTCGAGAAGCGCTATAAGGCTTTGGCAGAGGCCGTGAAGGCTAAATACCCGGCGATTAAGGTCATTGGCAACGCGGGGCCTACGCATAATCCATCGGCCGACTATACGGAGGGGTGGAAATTCGCCGAGGAGAACAATAGCATCGTGGACAGGGTGGGGGAGTGCAACCACGCTTCACCAGGATGGTTCCTCCATAACCAAGACTATTATGACCACTACGACCGAGAGGTTCCAAGGGTGTGCCTCGGAGAGTGGGGCTCGCAAGGCTCCACGGTGGAGAACGCCCTCGCTGAAGCGTTGTTCCTATGTGCGGTGGAACGTAATGGCGACGTGGTTGAGATGGAAAGTCATGGCGTGGCAGACGGCGACGTGGCTGCAGGCCTTACGCCGAGCTATTACACGCAGAAGCTGTGGGGCAACAATAGTGGCGACAAACACATAGGCTCGACATTAAGCTTGCCGTCGGCCATTGGTTATAGAGTGAGCAGCAGCGTGGTGAGCGATAACGAAGGTAAGGTCATCGTCAAAATTGTAAATGCCCTGCCCGCTCGTCTCGCCGTGAGCGTGTCGGGCGTGAAGATAGTCGACGGCACCGTGGCGGAAGGCATAGCCGGAAAGCCTGGCGACAAGGCCGTCACAACGGTTAAGACCACGGTCAAGGGTCAGAAAGTCACACTCCCTGCTTACAGTGTCGTGGTGATAAGGCAATAATAGCGTGTTGTTTGTGTCATTCTGTCAGTCGCGATACGGAAGGCAGCCCTTGGCATATCGTTTGTTTATTATTCAGCGGACATTAAGTCCAAGCAACATTAACACAGAATAATAAATAAAAAATACATACTATTATGGGAAAGATTATTGGAATCGACTTAGGTACTACCAACAGCTGCGTAGCCGTATTCGAGGGCAACGAGCCGGTAGTGATTGCTAACTCTGAGGGCAAGCGCACCACGCCATCCGTGATTGGCTTCATGAAGGACGGCGAGCGCAAGGGGGGTGACCCAGCTAAGCGCCAGGCCATTACCAACCCGAAGAATACAGTCTATTCTATCAAGCGTTTCATGGGCGAGACCTATGAGCAGAGCAAGATGGAGGCCGAGCGTGTGCCTTATACCGTCATCAACGACAATGGTTATCCAAAGGTGCAGATAGATGGTGCCGCGCATCCTTACACTCCGCAGGAGATCAGCGCGATGGTGCTTCAGAAAATGAAGAAGACAGCCGAGGATTACCTTGGCCAGGAGGTGAGCGACGCCGTTATCACCGTGCCTGCCTACTTCTCCGACTCTCAGCGCCAGGCCACGAAAGAGGCCGGTGCCATAGCGGGCTTGAACGTGCGCCGTATCGTCAACGAGCCTACGGCTGCCGCATTGGCCTATGGCGTTGACAAGGCCAACAAGGATATGAAGATTGCCGTGTTCGACCTTGGCGGTGGTACGTTCGATATCTCCATCCTTGAGTTCGGTGGTGGCGTGTTCGAGGTGCTTGCCACAAACGGTGACACGCATCTGGGCGGCGATGACTTCGACCAGGTGATTATCGACTGGTTGGCAAATGGCTTCCAGGCCGATGAGGGCATTGACCTGCGCAAGGACCCGATGGCCATGCAGCGCCTGAAGGAGGCTGCAGAGAAGGCAAAGATCGAGCTCTCAAGCACAACCTCCACCGAGATTAACTTGCCTTACATCTCAGCCGAGGGCGGCGTGCCAAAGCACTTGGTGAAGACACTGACTCGCTCACAGTTTGAGCAGTTGGCCCACAACCTCATCCAGGCTTGTCTGGTGCCTTGCCAGAACGCCATCCGCGACGCCAAGCTCTCAACTTCAGATATCGATGAGGTCATCCTCGTGGGCGGCTCAAGCCGTATACCCGCTGTGCAGACACTGGTCAAGAACTACTTCGGCAAGGAACCTTCAAAGGGCGTCAACCCCGATGAGGTAGTGGCCGTGGGTGCTGCCATCCAGGGTGCCATCCTCAACAACGAGAAGGGTGCGGGCGACATAGTCTTGCTCGATGTCACTCCTCTGACACTTGGCATCGAGACCATGGGAGGCGTGATGACAAAGCTCATTGATGCCAACACCACCATTCCTGCCAAGAAGAGCGAGGTGTTCTCTACAGCCGTCGACAACCAGACAGCCGTGACGATTCACGTGCTTCAGGGTGAGCGTCCGATGGCGGCTCAGAACAAGAGCATAGGCCAGTTCAACCTTGAGGGCATAGCACCGGCTCGCCGTGGCGTGCCACAGATTGAGGTGACATTCGACATCGACGCCAACGGTATCCTCAACGTTTCCGCCAAGGATAAAGCCACAGGCAAGGAGCAGAGCATCCGCATCGAGGCCAGCAGCTCACTGTCAAAGGATGATATTGAGCGCATGAAGGCTGAGGCCAAGGCCAACGAGGAGGCTGATAAGAAGGAGCGTGAGAAGGTGGATAAGATGAATCAGGCAGACTCCATGATCTTCACCACCGAGAACTTCCTGAAGGACAACGCCGACAAGATTCCTGCCGACAAGAAACCTGCCATCGAGCAGGCCCTCCAGCAGCTCAAGGACGCTCACAAGAGTGGCGACGTGGCTGCCATCGACACGGCTACGGCAGCCCTGAACACGGCAGTGCAGGCCGCTTCGGCCCAGATGTATGGCCAGGCCGGACCTCAGGCTGGCGCCCATGGCTTCCAGGGCGGAGCTAACGCTGGTCAGCAGCAAGCCGACAACAGCAGCGCAAAGCAGGATGACAACATCCAGGATGCTGACTTCGAGGAGGTTAAGTAAGTTAGATAACTATCCGAAGAGGTAAATAAGAAAAGGAGTGTGACTCAGTGAGTTGCGCTCCTTTTTCTTTTGTTAAATATTGATTTTTCTTTCGTTATTTACCTATTTTTACCGTATATTTGCACCATATTTGGAACGTCCCTTAATTTGAGATAAGGTGTCCCTTGTTTCCTTTTATAGGACTTTGTTTAATCTTAAATGAAGATAATATGCCATCTGCCAAGTATGAGATAAGGCGCAAATGTGAGGAATGTGGTGCAGTATTCATCGCAAAGACATTGGAGTCTCACTATTGCAGCAAAGCCTGTACGCAAAAAGCGTACAACAAACGTAAAGCAGAGAATAAGAAAAGAGAACAGATGGATGCAATATTATCCACTGTTCCCAATGGTCGTGACTATATCAGTGTTGCCGAAGCAGAAGCAATGTTTGGTATTTCAGGGAAGACCATTAGGCGAATGATTAAAAGTGGTAAGGTGTCGGCTATTAATTTGGGCGAGCGTCTTACGCGTGTCAGCAAGTCTGCATTGCTGAGCATGGTTCCTCTCCGAGAATTTCCCATTGACCATAGCAAGTCATTGCCCAAGTTTTATAGTTTGGAGCCAGAAGATTGCTATACGATAGGCGAAATATCCAAGAAGTTTGGCATCAACGACAGTACGGTTTATGCTCACATTCGCAAGTATTCCATTCCAACGAGACAGATAGGCAATTACGTCTATGCTCCCAAGTCAGAAATTGACAACCTATATAAAGATGTAGTGAAGATATGAAGAAGCCTTTAGCACATACAAAATGCACTGTGAAACTCCGCAAGTCTGAATATCATGACGAATGGTATCTCATTGTTGAGAGTTATCCTGTATTCAAAACTACTGGTGGCAAGCCCTCACGAATAAAGGAGGCTCTGAATAGAACCATTACTACACCGATATGGGACAAGAACCGCAATGCACGCACTTCGGCAGATGGAGTGGTAACGTACAAACCGAAACGAGATGAAAACGGCATCATCCTTTGCAAATCGCAGCTTGACCAAGAAGCGTGCATCTACGCCGATAAGGTGAGAGCCATTCGTCAAAGGGAGTATGACAATGCTGCACTATATACAGACAGTGAAGCGGAACAGGCTGCACAGAACGAGCGTTCGCAATGCAATTTCATCTCTTATTTCAATGAAGTAGCAGACAAAAGGCATAGGAATAGTTCGGAGTCTATCAATGTCAATTGGCGCCGAGTATATGAGTTGATGAAAATATTCGCAGGTGGTGACTCATTGACTTTTGGGCAGATAAATCTCGGACTGATTGAAAACTTCAAGCTGTTTCTTCTCAATGCTCCACAAGGTGGAGGGAAGTCGGGGACAGTATCGCAGAATACAGCAGCGACATACTTCGCCATATTCAAGGCAGGACTGAAACAGGCATTCGTAGATGGCTACTTGACCATTGATTTAGCAGCAAAGGTGAAAGGTATTCCCGAACAAGAAAGTAGGCGTGAACACCTGACATTGGACGAGTTGAATACGCTTGCACAAAAACCGTGCGACAATCCTATAATCAAACGTGCTGCTTTGTTCTCTGCACTCACAGGCATACGCCATGTGGACATCAAGAAGATGAAGTGGAAAGAGATAGTCAAAGAGGGTGACCACTACAGGGTGAACTTCACTCAGCAAAAGACAAAGGGCGTGGAATACAAACCTATTTCTGCCCAAGCCTATCAGTTGTGTGGTGACAGACGTGGTGATGACCAGTTGGTATTTGAGGGGTTGCCTGCCCCATCATGGATTTCAAAACCATTGGAACGATGGATAAAGGCTGCGGGTATCACCAAGCATATCACATTCCATTGCTTCCGTCATACTTATGCTACCTTGCAGCTGGCCAACGGAACGGACATCTACACGGTGAGCAAGATGCTGGGACATACCAATGTGCGCACAACGCAGATATATACAAAGGTGGTGGATGAAAAGAAGGAGAACGCTGCCGATGCAATACAGATAAATTTGGACAATATCGAATAACAAACATACCTTATTATATATGTCGAACATGATTGAGGTGCTTGCAGAACAACTGCAAGAGGTAAACAAGGTAATAGAAACTCAGGCAAGAGTTAGTGATGTGAGTTTCAAGGATGTGCTTGTCCTTGTCCGCTTCTATGATGAATACAAGAACACCAATGAGTTCATTGATGAAGCGGAACAACGTGCCCATGATAATGTCGGGGCTTTACTTGTATGCGTCACAAAGCTACAGGGACTTATCAGACGTCTTCTCTCTTTAGATATGTCTGTATGGAATGAGGTGAATTTCGCTTCATTGGAGCAGAGACACTTGAAAGCGTATCAAGATAAGTGGAATAGAGCTAAAGAAAAATCAACCAAGTTGTGGCAGAAATATCAATCATTAAGCAACCGACTTGATATGATGGACTTCAATTCGGAAGACTACAGAGTTTTGGATATTCGATGTGAGAAGACAAAGATTGACTATGAAAATGCACACGAGGAGACAGAAGAGTGCTATGCTATACTCAAAATGAAAGAGAAAGATTGTGCTCATGTGCATTACTTTGAGATGCAGTTTTTGTTGCTATGGGCAGCAAAGATGATGGAGATAACAGATGCTATCAGAACAGATGCCAAACGTTTACTAAAGGAGAGGAACACATGAATGAGGGAGTACTGCTTCTGAAAGAAGTTGCCAAACTGAAGGACATAGTAAGTCTTGGCGTGTGCGTCAGCATCTTTCAAACGTGCAATGGCAAGCAATTCAAGAATATGCCTGCAAGCGATTTCTTTTGTTTCCTCAATCTCAAACTGCCCAAGGAGAAAGTAACCACACTGCCTGGCGAGAAACAACGCATCTGTTATATGATTTATGTCGTTTCGCAAACTATTGTTCCTGCTGATTTCGCCAAGACATGGATTGAAGGGATATTGGATTTATGCGGTATCTCCTATGAATATTATGACAAACACCGCAAGGATGTGGTGTCTATTAATGCCTCAAAAAACAATCGGGAATTTAAGGAAATCATCCAAGAAGCTCTGGAAAGGAGCACCTAAAGGTCAAATACCCACACATAATCACATATTCCCACAAACTTTACAGACTTTAACTGCTGCAAGAAACGCTATCCGCTGACTATCAAGCGAATAGCGTTTCTTGTATTTGTATATCCCCACAAATACCCCCAAACCTCCACTTGGAAAGAGAAGTACCTTTGTATCCAGAAAACAAACATATTTATCAACATGGATAGCAAAAATATCTCATTCAATGACATGCCAAAGATGATAGCTGTCATGTACGACAAGCTCAATGAATTGGGCGACAAAGTGGACAGACTGATGCCCACAGAGAAAAGCGAAGAACCTCAATGGATGAATGTGGCTGCTCTGATAGAGTATCTGCCTAATCATCCTGCTGAGCAAACTGTTTACGGTTGGACAAGTGCGAGGAAAATCCCATTTCACAAGAGGGGTAAAAGTATCTTGTTTAACAAAACCGAGATTGACCAATGGTTGAGCAGTGGCACTTATTGCAAGTCGCAGGAGGAAATGGAGCAGGAAGCAATGTCGTTTATAAACAGCAAGCGATATGTCAGACGTTAAAGAAGAATACATTCGTGTGGGTACATCTCTGTACAAACTGGCACACCAACCTTTAGCCAATGGAACGACAGTATTGCGTCGCATACCATGGAGTTTTGGGACAATCCGTCAAGACTATGGCAAAAGCCACACTCCGCCTATCAAAAAATATGATGGCTTCTGTACTGTGCCAAGTCATACAGATTACCATAAAGAGATAGATGGCTTCTACAATTTGTATGAGCCAATTACTCATGTGCCTGTTGAGGGCGAGTTTCCTGACATCATAAAACTGATGCGCCATATTTTCGGTGAGCAGTTTGAATTAGGATTGGACTATATGCAACTGCTTTATAGGCAACCGACACAGAAACTACCAATTCTGTTGTTGGTGTCTGAAGAGCGCAATACAGGTAAGACGACCTTCTTGAATTTCTTGAAAGCGGTGTTTCAAGACAATACCACATTCAACACAAACGAAGACTTCCGCAGTCAGTTCAATGCTGACTGGGCAGGAAAGTTGTTGATTGTCGTTGATGAGGTCTTGTTGTGCAGACGTGAGGATTCAGAACGTCTGAAAAACCTAAGTACAGCGCAAACCTATAAGGTTGAAGCCAAAGGAAAGGACAGACAAGAAGTGAATTTCTTCGCCAAGTTCGTGTTGTGTTCCAACAACGAGTTGTTCCCAGTAATCATTGACATGGGGGAAACTCGTTATTGGGTGCGCAAGGTGATGAGGTTGGATAGTGACGATACCAACTTCTTGCAAAAGTTAAAGGAGCAGATACCTGCCTTTCTGTACTATTTGCAGCATCGCCCGCTGTCAACCACGAAAGAAAGTAGAATGTGGTTCAATCCTGCGCTCATTCGCACAGAAGCGTTGGAACGAATAATGCAGAGCAATCGCAACCACACAGAGATAGACATAGTGGAGTTGCTGCGTACCATTATGGAGAGCCAGAATGTTGACAAGGTATCGTTCATCCCACAAGACCTTCTACCATTGCTTTCGCTGAATGGAGTGAAAGTAGAACTATGGCATATCCGCAAGGTTGTGAAGGAATTGTGGCGATTGAAGCCTGCGCCTAACGCTCTTTCATACACGACCTACCAGTATGACTATTCAAAGCCGTCAAAGTATGGAGCAATAAACAGAGTTGGTCGTTTCTATACGGTGACGAAAGAGTTCTTATACACACTAAACATATAACTTCTGTTGATTTGTTGAAATGATGAAAAGAAAAGTATATGTACTGTATTTCAAGCATTTATCTTTCAACAAAGTATTCAACAAGCGCTCAACACTTTTTCTTTTCATCAATCATCATTCAACATTTCAACAACTCAACAAGCAAAGCAAGATGAATATATCAGACAACATGGCAATCACAGAGTTCCTGCAAGAGCATGGGTATCAGCCTACATCAGTCAAGGGAAACAATTGGTGGTATTTGTCACCATTACGCAATGAGCTTACGGCATCATTCAAAGTGGATGTGAACAAAAATGTGTGGTATGACTTCGGGTTGGGCAAAGGTGGTAACCTTAGAACATTGGAAAAGTTGCTCCTTTATGATAATAACAAGTGGCAATCTTCTAATCATGTCATTGAGCCAAAGTTTCCTGTAATTCAGAATCTACAGCCAAATAAGAAAGCCGATGAAGCCTTTACAAATGTAACCGTAATGGAACTGACAAACCATTCTTTGCTCTATTATTTGAAAGGTAGAGGTGTCAGTGCAAGTGTCGCGACTTGTTATTGCAAGGAAATCCATTATACAAATCATGGTAAGAGGTTTATGCTGTTGGCTTTGCCAATCGCTGCGGAGGGTATGAGATACGCAATGCTTATTTCAAGGGATGCATCTCTCCTAAGGACATATCTATTATTGAGCATGGTGATGATGATTGTCATGTATTTGAAGGCTTCATTGATTTCCTATCTTATGTAGAACTGCATGGTGACTGTAATGCTGTCGTGCTAAACTCTGTAATCAACATAACAAAGGCTTCGAGTGCTTTGAACAAATACCATAAGGTATATTGCCACTTGGACAACGATGAAGCAGGACGCAATGCGACAAAGCAAATCATGAGGATGTGTATGGGCGAAGTTGTTGATGCTTCATCAGAATACGCCGAGAGTAAGGACATCAATGAATTCCTTTGTAAGAGAATGCCAAGACTATGCTCACGTAGTCAAAAATGAGATTAGAAAAATAGAGAAGTTGTTTCGGGAGCAAGTTTGTGTTTTCGATATACGAAAACGTTCCCAATCGGTATATCCGATTGGGCTGTTGCCAGAGTCTGAACGGAGTATCAGACTCAGACAACAACTATTGAACAACTTACTCCCCGAAACCAGAATAATAGCAAAATAAGCAACAATGGCAAAACATGTAATCAATAACATAGGAGGTCGCAAGCCCCTTTCCGAAGACGAAAAATATGGGACACCCATACCAGTACGTTTCACAAAGAAACAGTTCATCCGTATTAAGCGCAAAGCAGGAGAGATGCCCATCAGTACATACATTCGTGAGGGTGCACTTCATGCGATAGTGAGGCAACCTGTTACTAAGTCCCTCATGAAAGAAATTCGTGACTTGAACAACCTCGGTACAAATATAAACACATTGGCAAAACTTGCCCATCAATATGGCTTCAATAGCATTGCAGACAAAGCCAATGAAGCCTTGAATGGTGTCAATGCCATTTTGCATCAAGCTCGCTTGAAAATCGAAGAAAAGGAAGTTGAAGATACCTCCTTTAATGGTTAAATGTCAAATCGAATTCAATATGTACGGTAAAATACTTCATGGCTCTTCTTTTGGTGGTCTCGTCAACTATGTTAACGATTCACGCAAAAAAGCTACATTGGTGGCAGCAAGTGATGGTATCAACTTGACGAACAATCAAACCATAACAGATAGCTTCGTGATGCATGCAGGATTGAGTAGTAGAACAAAGAAGCCAGTCGCTCACTTTGTTCTTGCGTTTTCTCCACATGATGCGCCACGCATTGACAATATCCTATTGGGGCAGCTTGCTAACGAATACTTGCAAAAAATGGGATATGACGATAATCAGTTTGTTGCCTTTCGTCATTACGACAAGGAGCATCCACATATTCACATCGTTGTGAATCGTGTCAACTTCAAGGGTAAGTGTACCAAAGACGCACATGAGAAAGACAAAAATGTAAAGGTGTGCAAAGACCTTACTCGAAAGTATGAATTGTATATCGCAAGTGGAAAGGAAGTAGTCAAAGTACAACGACTTCGCACCATGGATGCCATCCGCTATCAGATGATGCATGCAGTGAAGGAGTCTTTGCAGGTGTCTGGCAACTGGAAAGACTTTGAGAACGAGTTGGCAAAACTTGGTATCAGCCTACGTTTTCGCTACAACACCACAACCAATGGTATTGAGGGCATTTCATTCACCATCGATAAAGACAAAGTCGGCAACAGAATGAGACATGACATTTCCTTTAGTGGCAAACAACTGGATGTTTCACTCACGTTGTCCCATATCTGTGAGCGACTTGGCAATCCCGTGGCTATCGTTCATGAACAGGCGAGATCCATGTATGAGGATGCACGTCAAGAATGGTATGACACACACAATGGCTTTGAGGTTAGTCGCATTGATGACATATTTCCAAACTTTGACAGCCAGTTCCCATTTCAAGCCAAGACTAAGATGAATGAGGCTCTAGATATGAAAGGCGATAATCAGCCACTTGCTCATGAACTAATAGAAGACTTATCCCAAACGGTTGATGAAATTTCTGATGTTGGTAATGGAATACTCCATGTAGGACTTACAGCTCTTGGAACCATGTTATTTCCTCCATACCAATCTGCTATATCCGCTGGCGGTGGCGAAAGTTCAGTATCAAAAATCGGATGGGGAGATGATGATAAATACAAAAGAAAGTATCACAGCAACTCTCATTTTTATAGAAAAGGTAGACGATAATACTTATAACCATCATACATATGAGCAAACAAAACGACCAACTTGAAGACATCCTTGATGAATTGTCTGTAATCAAGGAAAGTGTTGAGACATACAACACAAAGCTTGCCAACATTGAGGCTCTGCTGTCTCAACAAGTATCGAATGAAAGTGAAAAGATAGAGTCCGAGAGTTCTACTCTTTATATCCCCGAAAACCTCTTGAAAGAAATAGTCCGTCAAGGACTTGAAAGCTATTTCAACAATGAAGGACTATGTAGCTCTATCCTATCTGATGAAAGAATCAAACTTATGGGTGACCGATTCATTGGTATGTACGCTGCTGAGTTACAAAAGCGATGGAAACAACTTGATGATAAAGAAGATAAAAATCGGAAAGAGTATTTCCATAAACGCACGATTCAAGGCATCAACACCATAGCCCAAATGAAGGAATGGGCATCTGAATACCCTCCTGAGATACAACGCACCATACGCTTCATCGGGTTGAAGATTCTTGATAAAGACGAACCAGTAGAGACCACCCATACTATATTAAAGATTTGGGGTAATGCTCTACAAGCCATTACCAATCCGAAACCACCCCCACCTCCAACTTTGAAAACATGGTGGCTATACAAGTGGCAGCGTTTCAAGGCGAGCACCGACAAATGGGGCATGTTGCAATGGTACTTGATAATACTAGGACTTTCCGCATGTGTTCTCTTTTCATGTTTGTATCAAGAACGTGTTATGAAACGTGACAGGCTCAATCGTGTGTTCTATCAGCATGTCATTAAGGACGAAAAAGCCAAGAAGAATTATTTGGAATTGGATTCTTTAATGAATATTTAGGATGCCAACAATAGCTATAAATCAAAATCCAAATGATGCGTAAAGACTGAGGTGGTACCATTTGATATGGAACCACCTCTTTTGTTAGAACCTTTTTAGTATTAGCCATTGGCCATTCTTGTTACTTCCGTCTCTATCTATATATCCATTTTTACGAAGGATTGTTATTTCACGCTTAATGGTTGCCAATGACAACCCAGTTTTTTCTGCCAATTCGTCTCTATTAGATAATGGCTTTTGCAGAATCAAAGAAAGAATTGCTTTCTGGCGCTCCGTTATGGCCTCATTTATCGGCTCATTTATCGGCTCATTTATCGGCTCATTTAGAATATGCAGAGTCAATTTTACTTGCATCAGATCAGGTTGCTCCAGCAACTCTGGCTTCAGCCAGTGCTTCTCGTTCCATGCATTCAGGATAAGTGGAAAGCCAGAACCGAGGTTCTCGCCATAGCCAATCATGCGAAACATATTCTGCATACGTTGGTTACGAGCTTTTGACTCTCCACCTCTGTAAATTTGTTCTATTGGGAGCTTTAGCAGTCCAGGATTTGTCAACACAAAGCAATCATCATACTTCTCGACTTTCAATATTCCGTTAAGCATGAAATCGGAATGGATAATCATGTTGGTGACAGCCTCACGAATGGCTTTGGCCTGTAAAGTATCGTCTGTACGTATCACGCCATCCATGCTGAAAGGTCGTGGCAAATCACGTGTCAGCTTTGGAATAACCATACGAATAAAGTTGAACAGGTTGTTCTCCCAAGTTCCATCGTATGTCAGTCGGTCACTATAACGTTGGTCTCCTATAAGGTTCGACTTGTCGATATAGTCCATACGTAAGTTGTCAAAGCGCTCACGCACTGGCAGTCCCTTACCAAACATTAGGAGTCCAGCCATGGTCAATCCTTCTTCTCCTGTTCTTCTGTCTTTGGCATATCCTCCAAAGTTCATCAAGAATTCCTTATCGTCATAAGAGTTCCATTGATGTTCTGGATGAAGAGTCTGGAACATCTTGCGGTAACGCTCCAATGTTGGAACGTCAACATCGTTCATCGTGTAGTATTCCAAGAGCATTCCATCGTTGCCAGCTTCATTGGCATCACGGAGCATCATCTTCAGTTCTTGCTCCGTGCAATGATAGTCGCCTTCATGGTTACGCTTGAACGTACCCTTTGTTAGATTGTTGTTGATGTAAACTGGGCGTTCTGTGTATGTAGCCCTAGGAACATTGATTATAATCACATTTTTGCCGTCAACATCAATAGTTTGTATGTCTTCATCACGTAGCAAGTTGATGTTCACTTTTTCCTTGCTGTTTACCATATTCCACAAATCCTTGCGTATCTTGTCAGCATCTTCCACGCCAATGATTTCAAATCGTTTGGCAGGGTCATTCTCTGTCATGTTCTCATACACTCCAAGAAGAATAGTGCCGCCATAAGTGTTTGCAAAAGCGGAGTAAGTGTCCCAAAGAGAATTGGGAACACTACGCTGCGCTTTCTTGCATTCAAGCGTTACACGCTCACCTTGGGAAAGAAGGTTTTGTATCTTGATGTTCATGTATATAATATTTCTATTTTAACAAGCTCCATACAAGTTAACTCATGTAGATTAAAAATGCAAAGGGAGCCTTTTATGAAGAGATTAAGTATTTTGTATTTGCTTATTGTATATGATAGTTATTTACAGCTTATTATACGAAATTGTATATAATATTCCCGAATAATATTGCTTTTTATTATACAATGGAAGATCCATATCCCAATCGAACCTAAAGTCATCGTCCGTACAGTCAGAGTTGCTTCCACCAAACAAACTCCATCCATGGGCTATACCAGCGTCAGGACGAATGCAGAGTTCGACATCTGCTGATTTTATGGACATACAACGCTCATGCTCTATATAGCCGTGATCCACAATCGTAGGAGTTATACCAGTCAATTCTCTGACAACATCCTCCAAGAAACTATTTCTTGCCATATTGTCTCCGTATTCTCTTTCCAAACGAACACCATGACTGCCATAAGAATCTCCATTTGGCTTTTTTACAATGATATTCAATGATGCAATATTCACATTCAGTTTTTGCTGAACATCCGCAATGAAATGCGCCAAAAGAATGCAACCCAATGGAGTGACCAAGTAACGGTCTGAATAGGTCAAGCTGACATTTTTCCCATTCATACCAGAAATTATTCGCTCCCACTTCTCTGATTTGCATTTCATCAACTTTGCACATAAATTGCCAACATTGCAATCTTCCAGAATACGAGCATCAAACATGATAGAACCATCATCTGCATTCATTTCAGACAAAACATCGGACGGATTAATAGGAACATATTCCATCAGAATGTTACTTAAAGAAGAGAACACATCTCCATCTCCCCACTTAGCTGTCAAAGAGGTGTCAACATTTTCGCCAAAATACATTTTCTTCGTTCCATCACTAAATGTCACGGCAAGTAATGGTTTCAAAGAATCCCTTAATCCAACCTTTACATACTCGAATTTATTTTTGAACAATGCAGCCATCAAAATAGCTTTTGAAGAAGCTGAACATGATGATATTCGTATGCTCTTATTCCAAACATAAGCCACATCAACCCCAGACAAAGAGAGTTCACCCAATAACTTACTATAAGGGAAATCATCAAGTTGCCAATTGTCATAATCATTATCCACAAATACTTTCAATGACTTCACGTTATCATTGCGAGTAAGTTGATAGAATTCTGTCGAAAAATCCGTTGTTACTGCGGAGGCATCATGAATTTCAGACACAATTGACTTTGGGGCAACTCTTGAATTGCGCTCCATTTCCAACCACTTCAAAGCCTTTTGACGATTTAAGTAATTGATATACCACTGAGATCTACGGTCAATCAAGCACTTGGTGCAAGAACGCTCACAATCACACTTCGCCAATGCTTCATAAGCTTTTTCCAACACCTTGTCTTTATATTCACGGAAAAGTGGAGAATAGCCAGCTCCACCGAGAGCTGTATCATAAATGAAGATAGAGTGACTGGCCTCATTATAACCAAAGTCTATCTCACCATCATTAACTCCCAGCAATTCTGTAAGTTTTCTACTCAATATGACACCCAATGAATATAGCGTTTCACTATCTCTTACCAAGACATTAGCAGCATCATAGAATTTAACTTCTACGAAATCTGTTTGATAACGTCCAACAAGCAGAACGTGTCTTCTAATATTTCTACCATTTGCTTCACCTCCTGGACATGGAAGGCCAGTAGATAAATGCTTATGACCAGCAAGAACATTTTCTGAGTAATCTGGACTTTGCTCATACTCCATTCTTCCGCAATAAGGACAAAAAGCAAAACCATAGGTGCTTTTTCCTCTATTAAAAAACAATATTTCGGACTCGTTTGTAGAGCAACGCACAACCATTTTTGCAGCAGAAGTTTTTTCTTGCCACGGATCCATCTTCAACAGTACAGGCTGAACAAAACTCATCTCTCCCTGTGCATTCATTTTTCGAGTTGGCTTTGAACCAAATGCTACGCTGAAAGCTACAGGCTCAACCACTTCCGTAAAACGTTGCTCAGTCGAAATGCTCATGTCCTTAATTCCATGCATTGAGTTTTCCTTGCCGCATTTAGGACAATCGTTCAGGACATTACCCTGTCGTATAACGGTATAACCACAATGCGTACAATTTTGCAGCACGTATCTTGTTGTATTATCATCATACTTCGTCTTCATCAAAATTCCAGCAGGTTGATATATCCATTCATTCTTTACGACTTGCTTACCAGGAGCATAGGCAGAAATGGCTTGACTTAAATGCATAGTCGGAGAGTTCTCTTCATTATTTTTGCCCAACACGCATTGCACTAAACCTGTAGGAATGCCAGCACTTGGCAAGAACGAATGTTCTGCCATATGGGTCAGAAGAGAAGTTGAAAGGAAATTGTCTTTTTGATACTGTACAGATCTTAATGCTGCACTATTTCCGTCCTCTTCTTCCAACAATTTTATCGTTTTATCCAAACTATCTATACGTGCTTGGTACAATCCTCTAACTGCCGTAATATCTTTTTTAGTTGTGAAAACAGCATCACTCAATGGAATGTTGTCCAAGGCTGTTCCCCTTACTAAGGCCTTATATGACGCATCAAGGTCTGTTCTATTACAGCCAATAATGCTATCAATATGATTCAGGAACTTGTCGAAATAGCACAATCCGTCATTTGCGACAAAGAAATCCTCCAATTTGGCTGTAACTCGTATTCCACCCTGTATAGATACGAAATCTGCAAACACCATAGCATTTACATGACGTTGAATCAACTGACGACTTTCCAACTTTAACAAAGGAGTTTCCGTCAAATGCGTAATTGGGTAATCAGGATGCTTCCATGTGTTTGCGCCAATCGGGTTAGGGGCGCAAAAAGTCAGAGCCAAAGCTTTTGACTCACTTCTACGACCTGCACGACCTGCACGTTGCAGATAATTAGCGGATTTTGGTGGCACGTTGTTCATGACCACCTCACTGATACCACCAATATCCACACCCATTTCCATAGTTGTAGAGCATGACAACACATTTAGATGTCCCTCATTGAACTCCTTTTCATATTTATCCAAATCTTCACGAGATTGCTGGGCAGAATGCTCCGCAGAAATAAAGATTGGTTTCTGGGCATAAACCCTCTCGTGCAACCCTGTATAAACACCATACTCTTTCTGGGAAGATAAATTTTCGTCAATCCATGCAGCAATTTTCTTGTCATCCAACTCTGTCGACTTGAAAGGGAAATATGGGTATTTAAAGGTCGCTGCCACCTTGAATCTATCAAAGTTTTCCTTTCCTATATATCCATTAATACGTGGACTATATCCTTTGAAAGTTACATCCACAACGACATTGTCAACAGGACAAAGGTAACCCTTTTCCATCAATTGCAATTTTACCTTTTTCCCTATCAAATCCAACATATATCCTCTGTCCTCGGTATTTACAGAGTCAAGTATGTTTGATGTCAGAAATCCCCAAGCTTTATCCAAGAGGTTGTTGATAATGGCAACCTTACCATCATCAATCTGCTCTGCGTCATTGTAACCTAAAACAGCACAAAGAAGAAGCACCAATCTATTTTGGTCATCTTGTACCGTTCCATCCAGTCTCTGTCTCACTACAGGCCATTTACTCACTGGCTTCCCATTTACACGCTTATCAGAATCCTTTGGGTAGATTTCCGACATATAGATATTCTGAGTCAAATAAGGCTTGACATCTCCTGCCATCATATAATGTCTGCCACCACGAATAACATAGTCAATACAGATTTTCAAAAAGTCTTGCCAATCTTCATCTTTACAGCCCTTTGCCAAAAGAGCTTCCGGACACTTTGCCTTTTTCAAGTCAGGATATACCAATCGTACAAATCCCATAGTCTCCATAGAATTTGCTCGTTTCGGAATCCAACCGAATTGATCTATCAACAACGCCCTGAGATAAACCGTCGTGTTCTCTGCCCCTTTGCCTCCACGTGCCTCATTGATATGTTTATAAAGCTTTCTGAAATCAGTATTATTTTCCAATGCTGTACTAATCTCATCAAACGACACTTCTGGTGGAGCAGGAACAACTTGCTTTCCACTTTTTTTAGCTTCAAGACGTTTCAGTTCTGTAAGAAGGAAAGGAGGCAAAGCTTCCTTTGGCTGTGTACTCAAATATTGATATGTCTGCTTTTCTTCATCCGTTAAACCAGAAGGTTCAATTCTTTCAAGTCTCATATCAGCCATTTTATGAAAAATGCTGGCACGAATCCAAGCACGTTCCACATCTTGATTTAGTCCCATAGCAGTACGAGCAGAACCTTGTCTGTTATCGGTAAAAGCTATATACTTTTTGCCTTTGTACAGAATTTCAGAATCAGTATTCTTCACTCCTTCCGCATTATCCAAGATAGTTGTGGCCAAGGCACGCCCCATTTGGGTCGCACTTGCTCTTAGATAATTAACGTGCCCTAAAGAATTGCCACAATAAGGACACAAGTCCTTGTTGTTTTCAGAATGGCGTAAAGACTCAAAAACAGTAGCCTTGTCTGCATCATCTGGTGCAATTTCTATCTTATTCTTTTCATGATTAAAGACATGCTTTTCCACATGAGTATGATGACGCAAACATGGCTTGGAAGGTTTTGCAAAATAGAATGGTGTATATCCTGCCGCCTCTTGTCTTGCTCGACCGTCATCAGCACTGACATCCTCGCTTTCTATGAGATCTTCATCCGCATCAAAGAAGACGCCTTTATCCAAGTCCACGGTATTTACGTGCATTCTAAATCCTTCGGAGGTACTATTTTCTCCAACGACTATCAAACCGCCACATGATGGACAGGTTGCAACCTCCAGCATTTTTGACTTACAAACTGGACAATTCGTATTCTGATAGGTAGTTAAGCTGCCTATCCCCAATCTAACCTTCTTATGTCGGCTACACTCTGGATTTACACAAGCATACACGCCGTTAATTGATCGTATAAAATAGTGGATTCTTGAAGGTAACAATGCCGCCTTGCCACCATCTGCTTTATTCAATCCATCAACTTTGTCGCCCAACGCATTTATTACTTCAAGTGATTTTACTGTGTCTTTGCTTATAACACTATCCAATTGTTTTGCAATCTGTTTGGTAGAAAGCACAGGATTAGCATTCAGCTTTTTGCGAAGTCTCTCAATGTCTGCAAGAGAAATCTTTGTCCCATATTTAGCATTTACGCTTTCTATTGCCACTGTAGCTTTGGCTGCATCCATTTCTGGAACAATTCGTTTTCCACCAATCACCACGATACCATCAGCAGGTTTACCTGTTAATTGTGAGACAAACGTCTTCAATTTTTGTTCAGCAGCAGGATTGTCCTCATCACCTATTGTTGCAGATGTTACGGCAAAGTTAACCTGATCAATAGTTACCCCAAAAGCATCAAGAACACGGCGCAACTGCAACGACAATTCCGCAGCAGAAGACCCCGTATAGGTATGGGCTTCATCAAGCAAGATCCATTTCAGTTTGCCTTGTGACTTTTCCAAAATGGCTTTATCCTCAGCACGTACCAACATGTAGTTTAGCATCGTCGGATTCGTAAACAACACCTGTGGAGGGGTCTCACGAATTTGTGGACGAGTTACCAATTGAGGGAAGAACTTAGAAGTAAAACTCTCTGTTCTTTTGCTCTTTTCAGTGTCACCATTATAAATGGCATAAGTGACTTTGTTGGGAAGTGCATTACACCAGGCATGAATACGCTTTTGTTGGCTTTTCATCAAGGCATTGAGAGGATAGAGAAAGATAGCCTGAACACAATTCTTCTCTTTTCTGTTTGCTATATCTTGAAGAACAGGTATCATAAAACACTCCGTCTTTCCTGAACCAGTACCAGAGGTAACGACAATCGTTTTACCCTCACCAGACAACATTGTCTTCCAACTCTTTGTCTGATGCTTATAAGGGCAACGACTCATAGGAAATCTCATTTCCTCATCAACCTTGTCACTCCCCAAAGCCTCCACGAAAGAAGGGGATAGTATATGCAATTTTGTTGCATGCTCACCAAATGTTTCCTTGCTATTTTCCCAAGGAAATATAGATTGAAACACAGGTTCCGCCATCAAAGGTTCTTCCTTTGATAAAATATGGCGCATATATGCCACTTCCTTGGCTTTACCTCTGAGCCAGAGAGACACCAAGGAGTCTATAAGCACCTTTTCTGCGGATGTATAGAAATCTGCGTAGTTCATATCTTATCTATCTAATGTCTTAATATATTTAACCGTTTTGAAGAAAATGTCGCTGTATGTCTCTTTGAAATACTTTCTGTAGAAATTGACAATACGAGCAAACTCCCTGTTTTCCCAAGCGAACAAGTCTATACAATTTTCTTGAAGGCATGTATTTTCGGCAGCGCACATAGCAGCCTCTAACATAACCCTGTACGAGGGCAATAACCTTTGTCCTTCATTGTAATAAGCATTGCTCAACGAGAATTTGGCAATCGGCAAGTCTTTATTCGTATCTGACAAACCATGTATTTTTGCACAATAAGCATTAATGTCTGCTATATTAAATGCCCTTCCTGCATCAACATTACCAGAAACAAGGAAAGCTGCAAAAGTTTGTGCTATATCCGTTGACACTGTAGAATTAAACAATTCTTGCAACAGCTCTACCAAAGACTGCATTTTCCTAAACATCATAGGCTGCAATACTTCGGGAACACTTGCCATAAATTCCTCAATACATTCCTCCCAAATCTTGGCAGGAATCCAATGAATTGCAACAACCATCTCTTGCTCAAACCTATCAATATCTTGTGACAAGACATCCTTGTACTCGTTAAGCCACATGGCAATGACAAACTTTGCCAACAATCTGGAGTTGCGTCCTATTGGCTTTAATCCATTATACGTTGGGAAAGGCAAATTATATCGGCTACAAATGTCAAACGCCTTACATACATCTTTCCAATGTTTGCCCATCATGACATCCTCATTTTTCAAAGCCTCATACCAATCTTTTGTATTGCTAGAAGAACGTACAGTTCTTTCTTGTTTATCAAAATCATAAGCCTTCCTATTGTAATATTTTGGAATTATCCTACGCTTTGCCTCTGGACCCGAAAACACAACGACCTCTTGTTGATTAAAGTCATCTGGGAATGTGAACAGATTCTCAGAATTATCTAATCGCTCCAATTTTACAACAAAGAAGTCTTCTGATGAAAGTTCATCTCCAACAGGAAACGCATAAACTTCGCCATCATAGAGAAAATCATCAGTATCTTCTTCAGTACTGTCGATGACCCTTATCTTTCCGTCTTCAATGGTTGACTCCAATACGAATTTTCTAATGAATATCTCTGTACCATAAATATTCATGGCTACGGAACTGGAACGGTCAAAACTATTAGCGCCATACAGATTAAACATGCGAACAATAAGGTCATTATAGTCAGCGAGAGATACCAACCCATCTATCACCTTACTGCGCAAATGTTTCAATAAGCTATAATCTTCAAACTTATCAGAAACGTATGACACATCTATATTGCGTTTTTTACCATAACAACCATGGCTTACAACACAAAAGTTTGTCAAGTTAGCCAATGAAACAATCTTTCCATTTGGTACGATATTTCCTTTTATATCCGTAACGGTCACTCCATCAAAAGGAATGGCTATGGACAAACGCAAAGTTGGATTCCCAGCACAGTAAAGACTGAAATCACATACAGATGGTGTAAACTTACTGTCCTTACTTCGCTTAACCATCCATTTGTTGGTTCCCAATTCCGTAATATCAACTCCCTCTTGCATATTAATCTTAGGAAGCATATCTGCACCACACGAGCAAATGATGTTCGTCGAGAAGACACTTTCATTATCAGAAGTAAACTTCAATTTTCCTATTGAATAGAAAGTTTCCGTAACAGTATGCCCATCGGGCAACTCCACACGAATATCAACCAATCCACAAGGAAAGACGCAGGAAGACTTCAAGCTACGCCATTTGATGTAATTATCATTTCTGAATCTATATTTTACAGCGCAGTTCTGAACACGATGTTTCTCTTGGTCATACACACGAACATATGGTATCGTTGATAACAATTTATAGTTTGACTTTTCAACCCAAGAGATATAGTTATTAGAGAATTCTACAGCATATGGTGTGAAGTCATTAGTCAACTTAACCTCTTCAGCTGTTTCAGAATTTTGTAAATCCAGTTCATCCGTAAATGCGTTATAATAGAGTTCTTTGTCACAAATGGTAATTGGCAAGGATTCTCCATTTTTCCACTCGTGAGAAAATATTGCCATATTATTCTCGACATTGGCAGTTTTTGACATACTATAAAGATGGTCATCCAACATCTGGAACACCTGTGGGTATTCAAAGTTTGGTGGATAACAACCTGCTATCGTCAAGAACAATCGATCATCGTTATCACATCTTACCTTTACCTCTACCACTGGTTCACCAGTCCACAAAATATCGCTATGCATACCTACATTGATACGTGTATATATTGCAGACAAGACATTGCCTTCCTCATCTCTAACATTGTCTTTCCTCACATATTTACCCACAAGCGTTCCTGCAACAAACACATCAAAGGAATAGCATGTCATTATGTTTAAACCAGGAATGGAATCTGACGAAATATCCTTGACAACATCCATGTTTACATAAAGATACCCTTTCCCATTCTCCATAGTTCTTAGTTTCCAATGCAAGGAAAGTGGACGTGTTTTGCGCTGTGCTTTCGCACGACTATATGCAGTTTCCAATGACTTGGTCAATTCTGCAAGCGATGCATCTGTATCATCATAAGGAAGAATGTCTTTTTCTCCCACAATGACGGCGTGGGCTATCTGCATGGAAACATCATAGATGTTCTCATTCTTAAAAGCCTTACCCAAATAAGAAATGCAATTAAACTGTTGTATTATAGAGCTATCTACTTCGTTCCAATCAATATTTATTAATGACAGTTCACTCACCAATTCTTTTAAGAACCGAGAGTAATTGCCCATATTACCACTGTTTGTAATATAGTTTATTGGTAGTCCACCTTGATTTAGTAGTGTACGAAAATATAAAGTTCCTTTTAGTGAATGTAAAAACGTATAACCATGTTTTTGTAGTGCTTCTCTCGCAGCTTTATACAGCTCGTTGGCATAACTGCTATGAATTCCAATACCCATAGCAACATCTTCTTTGGAAGGAATATTGCCCTTATAGTCTCTTCGCCACCACTCCGCATAGCACAAAGCCGCTTCCTCACCATATTTGGCGAGGTCACTTGTATGAATTCTCAACGTCTGTTTCAAAGCCTCATACTCTTCTTCTGATAGCTTGAACTTCCACAAAGGCATATTCTTTTGAAGTCCTTGCATTCCACGAGTTCTTAAAATGTCCAAATATGAAGTATGGACATACTCTACATTCTCATCTGTCATTACAAACGCATATAATTTAGAAATTGAGTAGCATATAGTTTTTTATAGAATATTTGACATACAAAGTCAATAAAAATAAGGAATTCAGCAACGTCAGTCATGCGCAATTTGCCGTCTGAGGCACGAAGCTTCAACCCGTGACAATTTGTCACGGTTTCATTACCTT
>ERZ1034691.471-NODE-471-length-32161-cov-20.201240_pt1 | contig 32161 bp, 10 predicted proteins | sample MGYA00520638_ERZ1034691 | MGnify/ENA primary metagenome ERZ1034691 (study PRJEB33766, sample SAMN09781763) | gut metagenome | biome: gut microbiome | host: Homo sapiens | place: Madagascar | study: EMG produced TPA metagenomics assembly of the PRJNA485056 data...
CACGAGGCCGCCGTGTCCATCCATCGCTTTGTGCAGCCGGGCTCCACGCTCACCATCGGCCGCAACCAGCGCCGCTACACCGCGCTCGACCGCGACGATGTTGTGATTGAGAGCTATGACAACGCGAGCCGCGAGATCGCCCACGTCGATCGCGAGCGCGAAAAGACCGCGCCGTTTAGCGAGTATGTTGAGACCTTTACCGAGGAACAGGTGCGCGCCGAAACCGCCCGCTGCCTGGGCTGCGGCGCCTCGATCGTCGACCCCAACAAGTGCATCGGCTGCGGCCTATGCACGACCAAGTGCGCCTTCGACGCCATTCACCTGGATCGCGACCGCCCCGAGTGCTCCACGATGGTCAAATACGAGCAAAAGCTCCCGAGCCTGGGCAAGTACGCGCTCAAGCGTGCCATCAAGATTAAATTCGGGAAGAAGTAAGATACGCAACAATCAGGAGAACGGCGCAGAGAGCGGTTGGACAGCGAGCGAGTCCCAGGCGTGGCGAGGTGCCTTGAAAGAGGAGGGCATAGGGCTTTTGCCCATGCCCGACGATTGAAAGGCAGATTGCCCGTCTGGGACTCGCGCAGCGTCAAGCCGACCGCCGTTCGTTAGAACGGCGGAAGGAAAGCTGGGGCACCTGGATCGCCGCTCGCTGACGTTGGATTGACATCGCATCAACCGTTGTTGAAAGGTATCTACCTTGCATGAATTGGGAATCGTGTATCACATCATTCGCGATGTCGAGAACGTGGCGCGCGCCAATGGCGTGAGTCGTATCTCGAGCGTTACGTTGCTGCTGGGCGAGGTCTCGGGCGTCGTTCCTGATCTGCTGCTCGACGCTTGGCGCTGGGCGGCGGATAAAAAGCCCATCGCGCAAGGCGCGGAGCTTATTGTGGAGCCTGTTGCTGCCGTGACGCACTGCGCATCATGCGGCCGTGACTACGCGACAGTCGAGCACGGCAAGACCTGCCCTCATTGTGGCAGCGGCGAGACATACCTGCTGCAGGGCCAGGAGGTCATGATCAAGCAGATTGAGACCCCCGACGAGGGCCCGGCGGACGCCGACTCCGGCGAACCCGCAGCTCCCGCCGACACCCCAGACGCCGTCGACGCGGCCAACCCCCTCCACATCGTCTAGGATCCCCTATAAGTTGCGGTGAAATAGTTCCTAAGTCCAGCCTTCTGGCTCTTAAACAAGAACTATTCCACCGCAACTTTTCTGAGTAGTTTCGTAGAGCATAAGTCGTGCAAATAGTCAAGCCATGTCTGTTTAAACAAAATAGCGGCAGTACAAGCGCATTCGCGCTTGCCTAAAATCGATATTAATGAACAGTCTGTTTGTATCTGTAAAATGCGTGGCTTGATAAGCGACGTCTTGGCGGGTAATGAGTCAAAAAGCGGCAACGTAATCAACTTGTAACAAACCTAGACGTTTAAACAAAAAATGCAACCTTTTACGAATTTAGCTAAAATTCCACAAACCAAACAGCTATACTTCTTCAGTGTCGTGTAGGAATTACGTAGACAAAAAGGAGGTTATGTGATGGTAAGTATTGTTCTTGCTAGCCATGGTGACTTGGCGGCTGGAATCAAGCAGACGGGCTCGATGGTCTTTGGCGATCAGCCGTCTGTAGCCGTGGTCTCGCTCGAGCCGAGCATGGGCCCCGACGACTTCCGCGCCAAGGTCGAGGAAGCAATCGCTTCCTTCGAGGACCAGGAGCAGGTGCTCTTCCTCGTTGATCTGTGGGGCGGCACGCCGTTCAACCAGATCAGCGGGCTCATCGAGGGACACGATTCCTGGGCTATCGTCACCGGTGTCAACCTGCCTATGCTCATCGAGGCATATTCGCAGCGCTTTGACGCAAAGAACACTGCACATGCGATCGCAAAACATCTCGTGACTGAGGCTAAGGCTGGCGTGCGCGTCAAGCCCGAGTCTCTGGAGCCCGAGGAGAAGAAGCCGGCTGCGGCCGCCGCTGCTCCTGCAGGCGCCATCCCTCCGGGAACGGTCATCGGCGACGGGCACATCAAGATCGCCCACGTCCGTATCGACACCCGTCTGCTTCATGGTCAGGTGGCCACCACGTGGACCAAGCAGATCAATCCCAACCGCATCATCGTGGTTTCCGACGGCGTTGCACACGACGAGCTCCGCAAGACCATGATTGAGCAGGCTGCCCCTCCGGGAGTCCATGCCAACGTCGTGCCCATCAAGAAGATGGCCGAGGTCGTCAAGGACACGCGCTTTGGTGACACCAAGGCCATGCTGCTCTTCGAGAACCCGCAGGATCTGCTCAAGGCCATCGAGGCCGGCGTCGACATCAAGGAAGTCAACATCGGTTCCATGGCTCACTCCAAGGGCAAGGTCGTCGTCACCAACGCCGTCGCTATGGGCGATGACGACGTTAAGACTCTCGAGGCCCTCAAGGCCAAGGGCGTCAAGTTCGAGGTCCGCAAGGTTCCTTCGGATTCCTCCGAGGATCTCGACGCCATGTTGAAGAAAGCTAAGGCCGAACTGGCCGCTCAAGCATAGTAAAGGAGGGTCCGATACATGTCTGCAATCACTATTCTGCTTGTTGCGATTGTCGCGTTGCTTGCCGGTATGGAAGGCATTCTGGATGAGTTCCAGTTCCATCAGCCGCTCGTGGCATGCACGCTTATCGGTCTCGTAACCGGTCACCTTCAGGAGGGCATCCTCCTGGGCGGTTCGCTCCAGATGATGGCCCTTGGCTGGGCTAACGTCGGCGCCGCCGTCGCGCCTGACGCCGCTCTGGCCTCGGTCGCTTCTTCGATCATTATGGTGCTCGCCCTCAACGGCGGCGCCACCGATTCGGCCAAGGCCGTTACCGCCGCTATCGCCGTCGCCGTCCCGCTGTCGGTCGCTGGTCTGTTCCTGACCATGATCTGCCGTACCCTGGCTACCGCTATCGCTCACGCCATGGACGGTTGCGCCGAGAAGGGCGATTTCGCCGGCATCGAGCGCTGGCAGTACGCTGCTATCCTCATGCAGGGCCTTCGTATCGCCATCCCGGCAGTACTTCTGTGCGTCATCCCGGCCGAGGCTGTTACCAACGCGCTTAACGCTATGCCCGACTGGCTGTCCGGCGGCATGGCTGTCGGCGGCGGCATGGTCGCTTCCGTCGGTTACGCCATGGTCATCAACATGATGGCCACCAAGGAGACCTGGCCGTTCTTCATCCTCGGCTTTGTCCTTGCTGCCATCCCTCAGCTCACGCTGATCGCCCTTGGCCTCATCGGCATCTCCCTTGCCCTCATCTACCTTGGCCTTAAGGATCTGGCCAAGCAGGGTGGCGGCATGGGCGGTGGCTCCGGTGACCCGCTCGGCGACATTCTGAACGATTACGAGTAGGAGGGGAGTGATACATATGGCAGAGAACAAGATTCAGCTCACCAAGGCTGACCGTAAGAAGGTTTGCTTCCGTCATCAGTTCCTTCAGGGCTCGTGGAACTACGAGCGTATGCAGAACGGCGGCTGGTGCTTCGCAATGATCCCTGCGATCAAGAAGCTCTACACCAGCAAGGATGACCAGATTGCCGCTCTTAAGCGCCACCTGGAGTTCTATAACACCCACCCCTATGTTTCCGCCCCCGTCATTGGCGTTACCCTCGCTCTCGAGGAGGAGCGCGCCAACGGTGCTCCGATTGACGACGTCGCTATCCAGGGCGTTAAGGTCGGTATGATGGGCCCGCTCGCCGGCGTCGGCGACCCCGCCTTCTGGTTCACCCTTCGCCCGATTCTGGGCGCTCTGGGCGCTTCCCTGGCCCTGTCCGGCAGCATCGCCGGTCCGCTGCTGTTCTTCTTCGCGTGGAACATCATCCGTTACGCCTTCCTGTGGTACACGCAGGAGTTTGGCTACAAGGTCGGCTCCTCCATCGCCAAGGACCTCTCCGGCGGTCTGATGGGCAAGGTCACCGAGGGTGCTTCCATCTTGGGTATGTTCATCATCGGCGCCCTGGTCGAGCGCTGGGTGTCCATCTCCTTCACCCCGGTCGTCTCCAAGGTCACGCAGTCTGCTGGCGCCTTTATCGACTGGGCTAACCTGCCCTCCGGTTCTGAGGGTATCAAGGAAGCACTGACGATGTATAACTCCATCGGCGGTACTGCCCTTGATCAGGTCAAGGTCACTACGCTTCAGGCCAACCTCGATCAGCTCATCCCCGGCCTTGCTGCCGTGTGCCTGACGCTGCTGGTCTGCAAGCTCCTCAAGAAGAAGGTCAGCCCGATCGTCATCATCCTGGCTCTCTTCGCCGTCGGCATCATCGGTCGCGTCTGCGGCTTCATGTAAGCACGCTTCGGCTTAAGACCGAGAGAAGCTAGACAAGGGCTTTTGAGCCATTGAAACGGACCGCACCCGGTGGGTACACTGGATGCGGTCCGATTGTTTTATTTGGAGGGCGAGGCGCGCATGGCGCAATCTCAGAACAGCACGGTCGATCTGGCAACGCCGGCAAACTGCCTGATGGGGCTTACCAGCCACGGTAACGTGATGGTGGGCAATAAGGCGTTCGAGTACTATAACGAGCGCAATCCCGAGGATTATATCCAGATTCCCTGGGATGAGGTCGACTATATTGCTGCCGAGGTTTTGCGCGGCACCAAGAAGATCACGCGCTTTGCCATCTTTACCAAGGACAACGGTCACTTTACGTTTTCGACGCGCAATGACAAGGAAACGCTTCGTGCGGTGCGTAAGTACGTGGACGAGGACAAGCTCGTTCGTTCGCCCGACTTTATCGATGTGACGGCCAAGGGCGCCAAGAGCATCCCCTCCCTTATCAAAAACCTCTTCCACAAAGGCGACTAGTCATTTAAGAGCGTCCCCAATGGCTATCGCGGCGCTCGGCTGGGAAACTACATCCCAGTTTGGGCGCTGATTCCGGGATGTAGTTTCCGGAACGCACCCGTTTGGGAAGACGTATCCCGTTTCGAGCGCAAATTTCGGGTCGCAGTTTCCCCGAGAGGCCCCATCGGGAAAGCCTGGACCAGAATTCGTCTGGATAGTGGGGCGTGCTTTCCGGAAGGCTATCCCGCTGCAGCTTCGAAGAGTGACTATGCGCTGTATGGCAGTGGGACAAATCTGCTACACTAGTACAACATGCCTCCGTAGCTCAGGGGATAGAGCACCGCTCTCCTAAAGCGGGTGTCGACGGTTCGAATCCGCCCGGGGGCACCAGAGGAATATAGCGGCGTCGCGGGAGCGGCGCCGTTTCTGGTTTGTAGGGGCCGTCGGCGGATTCGGGCCGTCGACACCCGCGTCACCAATTTCCCCGCGGGGGGAGTTTTCGAATCCGCCCGGGGGCACCAGAGGAATATGGCGGCGTCGCGGGAGCGGCGCCGTTTCTGGTTTGTAGGGGCCGTCGGCGGATTCGGGCCGTCGACACCCGCGTCACCAATAGCTCGATTGCGATTTGAAATAAGAACCCGAGCCTGACGTTCGGTCTAGGAAACCGATGGAAGTAACCATCAGCTTGTCATCGTCGTAACATCTGCACTATTGCCCACCAGAACAACATGGCTATCGCGGCGTTTAACACGTCGAGCCTTGAAGCCGTTCGCGCTGCGATTGATGCTGCCGAAGCGACGGATGATTCCGTCTCATTGTGAACCTGGGCCTGCTTGCCCACGCCGAGGGCCAGGTGTTCATTCTCCAGGCCCTGGTGGGTATCTTTATGGACGATAACTCTTGTGCCGAGATCCTGGCTCGGGATACCCCCCGAGTCCATGGTCGAGACCATGGTGAAGCTCTGCGGCTAATTAATCCATGAGATGAGGTTTTGACTCGTTGGGAGGCTTGCTTTGGCGAGCCTCTTTGCGTTTACGTACGGGAGAGCCGGCGATGGGCAAGACACTAATATATAGGCATCGATGCCCGACAAAAATTGAAGCGTCACAAAGAGCTAAATTGCATATTATTCTAAAGGTATGGTTAATTAAGTACCTTTAATTGCAGGTATAACCGTTCATCGATTTGTTGCCCAAATTGTTAAATGTATATTCGCAGTAAAAAGAAATAGTTTTATGAATATCAGTAGAATGTAAGCATATCGGTATGCTGCCCAGCTGCTCCAAATTGGGCATCTGAGCTTACGGTTTATACTGCCGCCTCAAAAGATGTTTGCGTTAACACCTCGCTGACCATGGATAACGGCGCTCAAATCCCCAAAACCGTTCGCCGCCCACCGCTCGATAAACGGATTGTTTTAAGTTACAACTAAAGTGGGTTTTTAGTATCAGTCCACTCTGTGTCGAGGCTACGCAGGGTGCGTTTACGCAACGCGTGGACGAGCAAGCCGCAATAGACAACGGTCGTCTTTGCGGAGCTTTAGAAAGGGGCGCTGCTGCCATGGTAAGTAACGGTCGTGTAGTTAGGTGGGCACGGGGGGCGGTGTGCGCGGCGGCATTTGCGGCGGCTGCGTTCACCCTTCCCGTAGCCCAGGCGTGGGCAGCGGGCGATGTTTCGCCCGAGCTGCGCTCGCAGACGCAGACTCAGATGAGTTCTGCGCCCGAGATCGCTTATGTGAGCAACGTGAGCGATCCGTCTCAACGTACGGTTTCGTTTAACGACAACTGGAAATTCAACCTGGGCGACGCCAGCGGCGCTCAGGCCGGCTCTTTCGATGACTCGTCGTGGCAGTACGTCACGCTTCCGCATGACTACAGCATCGATCAGGACTATGCGTCCAACCTCGAGGCCGAGAGCGCCTATAAGCCGGGCGGTATCGGCTGGTATCGCAAGAGCTTCTTTGTCGATAGCGCTCTTGCGGGCAAGCAGATTCGCATCGATTTCGATGGCGTCTACATGGATGCCACCGTTTGGGTCAACGGCACCGAGCTGGGCAACCATCCGTATGGTTACACACCCTTCTCGTTCGACCTCACCCCGTACCTCAAGACGGGCGAGGAGAATACCATCGCCGTCAAGGTCAACCATCAGGTTCCTTCCAGCCGTTGGTACTCTGGTTCGGGCATCGGCCGCAATGTCGACCTCGTGGTGACCGACAAGGTTTCTGTGACCAGGGACGGTGTCCACGTGAGCGCTCCTCAGCTCCAGAGGGAGAACGGTGGCAACGTGACCACCAAGCTCTCGTCCACCATTGTTAATAATGGTGACAAGGACGCCAACGTGACGCTCGTGCAGACCATCTTCCCTAAGGGTGGCAAGGTCGAGCAGGCCATCGGCACCGTGACCACCGACGCTCAGGCTGTCGCTGCAGGCAAGTCCAAGACTATCGAGTCTCAGATCAGCGCTGCCAACCCGAGCCTCTGGTCCACCGAGGCTCCCAACCTGTACACGGTTCGCACCGAGGTCAAGGTCGATGGCAAGGTCGTCGACACGTATGACACGGTGTTCGGTTACCGCTGGTTTAACTACGACGTCACCAACGGCTTCTCCCTCAACGGCAAGAATGTCAAGCTCAAGGGCGTCTGCATGCATCAGGATCAGGGTGCCCTGGGTTCCGTCGATAGCCGTGCGGCTGTCGAGCGCCAGGTGCGTATCCTGAAGGAGATGGGCTGCAACTCCATCCGTACGTCTCACAACACGCCGTCTCGCGTGCTCGTTGAGGTGTGCGAGGAGCAGGGTATCCTGCTCGACGAGGAGATCTTCGACGGCTGGACCGATGCGAAGAACGGCAACAGCTTCGACTACGCTCGTTTCTTCAATAAGAAGGTCGGCGACTCCAAGATCATCGGCGCCAAGTCCGATCAGGTCTGGGCCGAGTTCGATCTTAAGGCGACCATCGCCCGTGACTTTAACTCTCCCTCGGTCATTATGTGGTCCGTGGGTAACGAGATGATCACCGGCGGCACCAAGCCGTTTGACGAGACTGCTCAGCTCAACCTTATCAAGTGGACCAAAGAGGCCGACACCTCTCGTCCCGTGACGCTTGGCGACAACCAGCTCAAGGGTGGCTCGCGGAATTATCATCCCGACAACCTCGCCAACGCTGGTGGTCTGATCGGTATCAATTACGCCGACGGCAGCAGGTATGATCAGCTGCATCGCAACAATCCGACGTGGAAGTTCTACGGTTCTGAGACCGTCTCGTCCGTTAACAGCCGTGGCGTTTATAACACGCTCGGCAGCATGGCCGATGCGGGCGGACACCAGCTCACCTCCTATGACACGTCTTACGTGAGCTGGGGCCACACGGCCTCCCAGGCATGGTATGACACCATCACTCGCGACTTTGTTGCCGGTGAGTATGTCTGGACCGGCTTCGACTACCTGGGCGAGCCCACCCCGTGGAACGGCGTTACTGCCGGCGTCCAGGGTGGCGACTGGAGCATCGCGCCGAAGAACTCCTACTTTGGCATCATCGATACCGCCGGTCTGCCCAAGGATACGTTCTATCTGTATCAGAGCCAGTGGAACGACAGCCTGCACACGCTGCACATCCTTCCTGCCTGGAAGAACGATATGGTCAAGAAGGACGGCAACGGCAAGGTCAAGGTCGTTGTCTACACCGACGCCGCCGGCGTTGAGCTCTTCTTTACGCCTAAGGGTTCCACGACTCCGCAGTCGCTGGGCAAGAAGACGTTTACCAAGAAGACCACCGCTGCTGGCTACACCTATCAGATCTATGAGGGTGAGGGCAAGAGCGGTAAGACGGCCGAGAACCTCTGGCTCAGCTGGAATGTTCGGTATGCCGATGGCACCATTACCGCCAAGGCCTATGACGAGAGCGGTAACGTTGTCTCGACCGAGAACTGGGATGGCCGCCAGAGCGTGACGACCACCGGTGCTGCCGCCAAGCTCGACGCTTCGGTCGATCGTGCCGATCTTTCTGGCAAGGGCGACCTGGCTTATGTCACCGTGAGCGTCAAGGACCAGAACGGCAACATCGTTCCCGACGCCAAGAACAACGTGAAGTTTAAGGTCAGTGGCGCAGGCGAGCTCGCCGGTATCGACAACGGTAGCTCCCCCGACCATCAGTCCTATCGCGACAACAACCGCAACGCCTGGGCTGGTCAGCTGGTGGGCATTGTGCGCTCCAACGGCAAGGGTGGCGACATCACCGTTACCGTGACCGCTGACGGTCTCGCTTCCAAGACGGTGACGATCTCCTCTACGGGTTCCAGCGATCCTGCTGCTCCCAAGTCGATTTCGAGCCTGCTCTACTCCCGTTTCTACTATGTAAAGACGGGCAGCGAGCTTTCCCTGCCCAAGCAGGTTGACGTCAACTACTCTGACGGCACGTCCGAGAAGAAGAACGTTGCCTGGGACAACATCAACAAGGACGCTCTCTCCAAGCCTGGCACCTTCCAGGTTTCCGGCGAGGTCGAGGGTGCTAAGGTTTCTTGCACCGTAACCGTGCTTGATGAGGTCGCGGCGCTTCTGAACTATTCGGCCACCACTCCGGTTGGTACCGTCGCGGCGCTTCCCGATGCGCGTCCTGCCGCTATGGCCGACGGCACCGTCCTTAACGCGAGCTTCCCCGTTAAGTGGGAAACTCCGGCCGAGGGTGCCTACAACAAGGCCGGCGTCGTGACCGTTAAGGGTACCGCCAACGTCTTTGGCAAGGACTTGGCCGTTACCGCTACGATTCGCGTTCAGAACGAGAAAGTGACCATCGGTGACAACGTCGCTAACTGCGGTGCTCTCATGAGCGTCACGCAGAGCGTGCCCGAGGACATGCAGTCCGACTCCCTGTCTGCTATCAACGATGGCGTGACCGCCTATACCCCGGGTGCGGGCGATGGCAGCGCAAACACTTCGTGCTGGTCCAACTACAAATATGCACAGGAGCCGGGCAACACCAAGTCGAGCGTAACCTTTAACTACAACACCCAGCAGCGCCTGGGTCGTGCCGTGGTGCACTTCGCCAAGGATTCTTGGTCTGCAAGCTATCCCGATGCCGGCACCACCAAGCTCGAGGTTTCCGAGGACGGCAAGGCATGGCGCGAAGTCGCCACGACCGAGACCATCGGTTCTGCCAACAACTCCGTTAAGCCCTATACCTACGAGTTCGAGCCGACGCTCGCTACGTTCGTGAGGTTCACCTTTACCAACAAGAACGTGACGCTTGAGCATGCTAAGCCCTGCACCTGCATCACCGAGATCCAGCTGCTCGAGGCCAAGGGTAGCTTCGACACCAATACCGAGGCTGCGCTCGATAGCCTGACGGTCAACGGCAAGAAGCTGAGCGCCAGCAACCTCGAGAAGGGCAGCTATTCCACTGCCGCCCTCTTTGCGACGGTCGAGGCCGTTCCGGCCAAGAACACCGCCGTTACCGTGCTGCCGGCTCACGACAACAAGATCAACATCATCCTTGAGTCCGAAGACCACGCTACACGCAAGACCTTTGTCATCAACCTGGCTGCTGACAGCAGCTCGAGCGTGCTGCCCGACGACAACGATGAGCGCGACGTTCCCAATGAGGACATCAAGAACAAGGCTGCTGGCAGCGAGTTGAACCCCGCTTCTGGCAACGAGGGCCCCGTCGAGTTTGCGTTCGACAAGAACAACGCCACGTACTTCCATACCAATTGGAGGAGCAGCTTTAAGCCCAGTGCCGATCAGCTGTGGGTCTCCATGGAGCTCAAGGAGGCCATGAGCGTCGAGGCACTGCGCTACCTGCCGCGTAACTCCGGTGGCGACGGCGGCTACAACGGCATCGTTACCGATTACGAGATTCAGTATCGCGAGAACGAGTCTGACGAGTGGAAGACCATCTCCACTGGTCACTGGAAGGGCTACAAGGACGAGGGCTTTGAGATGGGCTGGCGTGTTGCTCAGTTCGACCACCCCGTTACGGCTAAGTACTTCCGCTTTAAGGCCAACGGCACCCAGGCTGCCAGCGGCGACAATGAGCACATGAGTGCCGCCGAGATCCGTTTGCGCAAGACGAGCCCGGCTACCGAGATCAAGGCCGAGCAGGTTGCTGCTGCTGATGCCCTTGAGGTCGCGAACATCAACGACGAAGAGGACATCAAGGCTCAGATCGCCAAGACGGTCGAGGTTACGGTCGACGGCGAGAAGCTCACCTATGGTCTGGACTACAAGCTTGGCTTTGAGATGGGCGACGTGAGCGAGAACGGCCGCCAGGTCACCGTTACCGTGACCGGCATCGAGGACTACACGGGTTCTATCAATAAGACTATTAACGTCACCGAGGCCAAGCCGACGCTCGAGGGCATTGCGGTGAACGCCGATGCCGCCAAGCGCGCTTACACCGAGGGCGACAAGCTTGACCCGACCGGCCTGGTTCTGACGCTGTCCTACAGCAATGGCACCACGGACCAGGTTGAGTACAGCGAGTCGACCAAGAACGACTTTACGTTCAATCCGAGTCTGGACACGGAGCTGACGGAGAATGGCAACCTTGAGGTGACCGTTACCTATGGTGGCAAGTCCAACAGCTACGTTGTGACCGTAAGCAAGAAGGCTCCGACCAATCCGGACAAGCCCAAGCCGGAGCAGCCCAACCCCGATCAGCCTAAGCCGGAGCAGCCCGGTGGCGGTAACCAGGGTGGCAACGGCAACCAGGGCAACACCGGTAATACCGGAAACAAGCCCGATGCATCTACCAAGCCTAGCGCCTCTGGCAAGCCCGGCAAGGGCAACGGAGTCATGCCCGGCACGGGTGACTCCACGCTGGTCGCAGTTGCGATGGCTGGCATTGCTGGTGTGGCGGCTATCGCTTGGGGCATCGTTGCCCGCAAGCGCCGTCAGAACTAGCGCGCCCTGATAGACGCGCCCCTTATAAGGAGGGGCGCGTCATCGTGCGTCAGGGCACTTCATCTATTTTGTAAGACATAAAGACAGGAAGGGAACGTGAGTATGACGGTACATAAGACCAAACTGCTTTGGCGTGTAACCGCCGCGATTGCCTGCGTGTTTGCAATCGTGTTGGCGTCTTCGCTGCTCTATGCTCGACCTGCTGTGGCGGCTGAGGCAAATCTTGCCCTCAATAAAACCGCTGTAGCGGATAGCGAGGAGGCGAATTCGGTTCGTGCGGCTCTGGCCGTCGACGGCAGCGACTCCACGCGTTGGGGCAGTGCCAAGGATAACGCCGGTGGCGCCCATTGGATTTATGTTGACCTCGGGTCTTCTAAGACTGTAAAGAGGGCGACGATCAAGTGGGAGTCCTACAAGGCAACTGGCTACAAGCTGCAGTATGCGACGGGCAATACTGCCCCCGCCGCCAATAGCGCCGACTGGAAAGACGTCCACACGTCTACCAATCGCCCGGCATCGCTTACCGATGCCATTACGTTTAACGCCCCCGTGACGGGACGCTTCTTCCGCCTGTACGTTACGGGCTTTACGAGCGTTGATCCCAAAGGTGCTGCTGCCGAGTGGCCCACCATCGCGGTCAACGAGTTCGAGCTTTACGGCGACGAGACCGCTGCTCCCTCTGCCCAGGATCCGCAGCAGAATGTTGCTCGCGGCAAGAACGCTGTCGCTGACGGCCAGGAGGCAAGCACCCTTGGCGCCGCCAAGGCCGTTGATGGCGATACGTCTTCTTCGAGCTCCCGCTGGGCGAGTGGAGTTGACGCTACTGCCTCCCAGGACGGCGGTCCTCACTGGATCTATGTCGACCTGGGTCAGCAGCGCGACGTCAAGTGTGTCCGCGTGTTCTGGGAGCTGCGCAAGGCCAGGGGCTACAAGATTCAGATTGCCAATGGCGCGACCGCTCCGGCTGCCGATAGCGATGAATGGCAGACCGTTTACACCAACGACGGTCATCCTGCAAGCAAGACCGACCTGATTACCCTTGACCAGGTGCATCAGGCCCGCTTTGTCCGTCTGTATATCGTTAACAACACCTATGCCGATCCCGACGGCGGTGCCGCCTGGGGCAATGTCTCGATCTATGAGCTCGAGGTCTATGGCGGCACGCCCAAGATGGACATGAACGGCCTGGCCGATGCCATCAAGATCGAGGCTCCCAAGAAGGGCGACACGCAACTCAAGGTTACCCTGCCGACCTCCGACGAGTACGACGTCACCTATAACGGTACCGACTATGAGCAGGTCATTGGCGCTCAGGCCGAGGATAGAACCATCCCCATCTATCAGCCGATCGTCGATACGCAGGTCAAGGCCTCTTTTAAGGTGACCAAGAAGAGCGACAAGAACACCTATGCGTTCAAGGAGATTCCCGTTACCGTTCCTGGTAAGTTCCAGGTCGCGGCGGGCGACAACGTTGCTCCCGAGGTTCTGCCGCAGCTGCGCGAGTGGAAGGGCCGCTCCGGTTCCTTTGCTCCTACTGCGCAGACGCGCGTTGTTTACGACAACGATGAGTTCAAGACGGCCGCCGACGAGCTGGCCGCCGATTACAAGGACCTGTTTGGCTCCGAGCTTGCCGTCGTAAAGGGCGGCGCCGCCAACGCAGGCGATATCTTCCTGTCCAAGACCACTGACAAGTCCCTTGGTCTTCAGGACGAGGGCTACCTCATGGAGATTGGTGACTCCGTGAGCGTTAAGGCCGAGACCAAGACCGGTGCCTACTGGTCTACCCGTACCATCCTGCAGGCCCTTAAGACCGGTAACGGTTCTATCCCGCAGGGTGTCACCCGCGACTACCCGCTCTATAAGGTGCGCGGCCTGATTCTCGACGTGGGCCGTAAGACCTTCTCGCTCGACTGGCTCAAGCAGATGAGCAAGCAGCTCTCCTGGTTCAAGCTTAACGACTTCCAGGTTCACCTTTCCGACAACTACATTTGGGTCGAGGAGTATTCTGACGACACCGTTAACACCGCTTACAACGGATTCCGTCTGGAGTCCGACATCAAGAAGGGCGGCAACAACGGTAAGAACAAGGCCGATCTGACGAGCACCGACGTGTGGTACTCCAAGGCCGATTTCCGTGAGTTCATCAAGCACTCGCGTGACCTCGGTGTCAACATCGTCCCCGAGTTCGACATGCCGGCACATTCCCTGGCACTCACCAACGTGCGTCCCGACCTGCGTACGCCTAAGTCCATGACGCATCGCGGCAACGACCACCTTAACCTGGCCGGAAAGTACGATGAGTCCCTGGCCTTTGCGCTTTCCATCTGGGATGAGTACCTTACCGGTTCCAATCCCGTCTTCGACAACCAGACCATGGTTCACATTGGTGCTGACGAGTACGAGGCCAACGGCAACGCGTATCGCAACTTCGTCAACGACCTCTTTAAGCACATGGAGGATTCGGGCCGCACCGCTCGCGTGTGGGGCAGCCTCAGCTGGATCAAGGGTTCCGTTGACGTTCAGGGTAAGGGCGCTGCCGGTCAGCACCGCCAGATGAACCTCTGGAGCAAGGACTGGGCCAAGATGGACGAGATGTACAAGCTCGGCTTTGACCTGATCAACTGCATCGACAGCAGGTACTACATCGTTCCCAACGCCGGTTATTACTTCGATTACCTCAACGACAACACTATCTATAACTCTGCGATCAACAACTACAACAACGTTACGATTCCTGCTGGCGACGAGCAGATGATCGGTGGTGCCTTTGCCGTCTGGAACGACATGTGCGGCAAGAAGGAAAATGGCATCTCCGAGTACGATGTCTACGATCGCATCACCAACTCCGCGGGTCTGTACGCCGCTGCTACCTGGGGCAAGGGCTCTGCCGACGTTTCCGGCGCCAAGGCTACGGCCAAGAAGCTCGGCGACGCTCCCAACACCAACTTTGGTTACAAGACCACGGCCAACGCCGAAGGTACCGTCATGCAGCTTGGCATGGACGATGCCAAGGACGCTTCGGGCAACGGCAACAATCTCAACCTGAAGGCTGCCAAGAACGCCGAGGTCGTCGACGTCGACTTTAAGAAGGCGCTTGAGCTCAAGGGCGGCAAGAGCTATGTCGCGCTGGATTCCGATCTCAAGACCGCTGGTCTTGGTAACGATCTGCGCGTGAAGGTCAAGCGTACCGACGCCACGAGCGACAAGGATCAGATCCTGTTCGAGAGCCCCTATGGCTCCATCAAGGCCGTTCAGGCAAAGACCGGCAAGGTCGGTATTACCCGTGAGAACCGTGATTACTCGTTTAACTACACGCTGCCTATGAACGAGTGGGTCGAGCTTGAGTTTAAGAACGAGGGCATGACCAAGGTTTCGCTGTATGTGAACGGCAAGCTTAAGGAGACCATCGGTCAGGACGGCGGAACCAAGCTCAAGGCTACGTGCATGCTTCCTGTCCAGCGTATCGGTAGCAAGACTGCCGCCTTTACGGGCTACGTCGACGACGTTCGCTTGACGCGCAGCGCTACGTTTGCGACCACCATGGCGCTCGACAACGCCGAGCTCAAGGCACGCTCCGTGCTGGCTGCCGGCGCCGACGATGCCGAGCTCGAGACGCTCGTCGAGCAGGCTCGCGACCTTATCAACCAGGTCAACCCCGATGCCGCCGAGATCGCCAATCTCACGCAGCAGATCAACGACCGCGTTGCCAACGTTAAGTACAAGCCCGCCGATTACAGCAAGCTCGACGCTTTGCTCGCCGCAATTCCTTCTGACCTGTCTGTCTATACCGACGAGTCCGTTGCGGCACTCACGTCTGCGCGCGATAGCATCCAGCGTGATCTGCCGGTGAGCATGCAGGATACGGTTGATGCCTACACGAAGACGCTCACCGAGGCAATTGAGGGCCTCGAGCTTAAGTCTGCAGACAACAACTTCGCTCAGAGCGTGACCGCTACAGCCTGCTCCGAGGAGAAGACCGGCGAGACCGCTCCCAACGGTCCTGCTGCGGCTGCCGTCGACGGCGACGAGTCCAGCTTCTGGCACAGCCAATGGAGCGCTCCCGCCGACAATGACATGCCTCACTGGTTCAACGTTAAGCTTGCTGCTCCCGCCAAGGTGAGCGGTATGGTGTACGTGCCGCGTACCGGTAGCTCCAATGGCCGTTTGACCAAGTACCATGTCCAGGTAAGCACCGACGGTGGTAGCACCTATACGAAGGTTGCCGAGGGTACGCTCGAGTCCAGTGCGGGCGCCAAGAACATTACCTTCGACGAGCCTGTTGCCGGTGCAACCGACGTCAAGCTCTACTTTGACGAGACCGATGGCGACTCTGCCGCAAATAGGAACAAGTTTGCAACCGCTGGCGAAATCCGCGTTCGCGTCATCGACGAGACGGTTGACCTCGATGGCCTGAACGCTCTCATCGAGCAGGCCGAGGGCCTCAACAAGGATTCGTACACTACGGAGACTTGGAAGAAGCTCCAGGCCGCCCTTAAGGATGCCAAGGATGTTGCTGCAGACGAGAACCCCTCGTTTGAGGCTGTGAACGGCGCCAAGGGCAAACTCCGCTCCGCGATGCTGGGCCTGCGTCCCGGCACCCCGGATCCCGAGCCCAAGCCCGATCCGGATCCCAAGCCTGAGCCCAAGCCCGATCCGGAGCCCGAGCCCAAGCCTGAGCCCAAGCCTGAGCCCAAGCCTTAGCCCAAGCCTGAGCCCAAGCCGGAGAATCCGGACAAGCCTGGTACCGGCAATACCGGCACTGGTGCGAACGGCTCCAACAAGGCCGATTCGACCACGGGCAACAAGGCCGATAAGAAGACCGATGGCCTGGCCAAGACTGGCGACAATCAGACGATGATCGTCGTTGCCGCTGGCTTTATGGGCGTCATGATTGTGGGCGCCGGCGCGGTTCTGCGCCTTAAGAGCCGTCGTCAGTAATTGTCACGGCTTGCGAAGAATCGCCGAAAGAGAGGGTTTTAGAGATGAAGAAACGGATGTACGCCAAGCTGCTCGCTGTTGTAGCGGTCGCGCTTGCCTGCTTGGGCTGCTTGGCTCCGTTGCAGGCCTATGCGGATGACGCTGCGGCCGAGTACAAGCTGTACCCCACGCCCCATAGCGTGGTGTACGGCGATGGCGCTCAGACGCTGCGCGACAAGGCAAGCGTGCTTGCCGAGTCCGGCATCGATGCAGACACCATCAATCGTCTTAACGAAGCCCTGGCGCTGAAGGGCATCAACGCAAAGCGCGTTGACGCCCTTCCCTCCACGAGCACCGCTACGACGGTTCTCGTGGGCGTCAAGGGTTCTGGCGGCGCTGTCGACACCTATGTCGACCAGCTGGTGAAAGAGGGCAAGCTGTCTTACACGGATGGCCTGTTCGACCATAGCGACTCCTATGTCCTGGCCTCGCTGCCGTCTGACGGCAGCGCCTCCGATCGCATTGTCGTTTTGGGCAAGAACACCGACGCCGCCTACTATGGTCTGACCACGCTTTACCAGATTCTGCAGCAGACTTCCGATGCCAAGCTGCGCGCCTTTACCGTGTCCGATTATGCGGACGTGGTGACGCGTGGCTTTATCGAGGGCTACTACGGCAATCCCTGGAGCACCGAGGACCGCGTTAACCTTATGCAGTGGGGTGGCTACTATAAGCTCAACGCTTATGTGTATGCTCCCAAGGATGACCCCAAGCACAATTCCAAGTGGCGCGAGCTTTATACCGAGCAGGAGCTGACCGAGAAGATCGAGCCGCTCGCCGAGGCCGGTAACACCTCCAAGTGCCGCTTTGTGTTTGCGCTTCACCCGTTTATGTACAACCCCATTACGAGCTCCAACTACGATGCGTCCGTCGCCATCCTCAAGGAGAAGTTCACCCAGGTTATGGATCATGGCGTTCGCCAGATCTCTATCCTTGCCGACGATGCCGGCAACCAGGGCAGTGCTCTGTATACCAGGCTCTGCAAGGATATGACCGACTGGCTGCACGAGAAGCAGGCAGAGAAGAACACCGATGGCACGCTCAAGTACCCCGGCCTCAAGGACACGCTCATTTTCTGTCCCGTGAACTACATGGGCTGGGGCGAGTCTTGGTATGCCAACCTCCCCAAGAGCGTCCAGGTCATCAACACCGGTGGCCGCGTGTGGGGCAAGGTCGACAATAACTTCACGTCGTCCTTCACCAACAATTCTGGCGTTGCTCCCTTTATGTGGATCAACTGGCCGTGCACCGACAACAGCAAGGACACCCTGTCCATGGGCGGCTATGAGAACGCCCTGGGCACCGATGTCCAGCCCGGCAAGGTTCAGGGCGTCGTGCTCAACCCCATGCAGCAGTCCGAGCCTTCCAAGGCCGGCATCTTCATGAACGCCGATTTCTCTTGGAATCTGTGGAAGAGCCAGGAGCACGCCGATCAGGCTTGGGAGGATTCGTTCTCCTACGTCGACCACAATTCTCCCATCGCCACGAAGGGCTCCAACGCGCTGCGCGAGCTGAGCCGCCACATGAAGCGCTATACCGGCGGTGGCGTAGTCTTCGAGAGCCGTGAGTCCGCCAATATCAAGACCGAGCTCCAGGCTTTCCAGGGCAAGGTTACCTCTGGTACCGCAACCGCCGAGGATTGCGACCAGATGATCGAGCTCTTCCGTGGTCTGCAGAAGTCCGCCAAGACCTATCGTTCCAATGCCGGCAACAAGGCCATGCTCGACCAGATCGTGTATTGGATCGATGCTTGGGATGACGTGACGCGTGCCGCTATTGCCGAGCTTCAGGCACTCAAGGCCGACCTCTCGGGCGACAGCTCTCAGATGCTTTCTAAGTATTCCGAGGGTTCCGAGGCGCTCGCTGCCTCTCACAAGCACGGCTTCCACTATGTGGACCATACCGAGTATGCGTCGGTGGGCAAGGCCTACATCATGCCCATGCTCAATGCTCTCAACAACTACCTCGGTCAGCGTGCTACGCTCGCTGCCGACCCCAATGCCGACACCACGCAGTTTGTGACCAGCCGTACCGACACTCCCGAGGGCAAGGTCGAGAACGTCTTTGACGGTAAGGCCAACACGGGCGTTATCTACAAGACCCCCAACAAGCTCACGGCGGGTACGTACTTTGGCATGATCAAGAACAAGCCGTTCGATCTGACCAACGTGACCTTCATTCAGGGCAATGGCGCTGACTACATGCAGCATGCCAAGCTCCAGACCTATGATGGCAAGAACTGGAATGACGTTGAGGGCAAGGGCGATCTGACTGGCACGACCGTCACCGTTACCGGCCTGGACATCAAGGGCGTCTATGGCGTTCGCCTCATCGCCACGCAGGATAACAGCCGCGATGCTTGGCCGACAATCTACGAGATCCAGGTCAATAAGGAAGAGGCGACTCCCGAGGGTCAGCCTGTTGCAGGTACGGTGACCATTGACGGCCAGGTCTTGGCTGCGCAGTCGCTCTCCAACGTCAACGACGGTAATGTTTCGACGTATGCTCACCTGCAGTACAAGAATCTCAATACGGGTGATCCCGAGTATGACATTCGCGATACCACGCAGCCAGGCGCTACGGTGACCCTGACGTTCACCAAGACGTCCGAGGTCGATACTTTCACGTTTGTTCAGGCTGCGCGCAGCGGCAACGAGCCCACCTCTGGCGATGGCATCAATGCCGGCGTGCTCGAGTATCAGAACGAGGCCGGTACGTGGATCAAGGCCGGCGATATCGACGGCACGGCCACCCAGACCATCACACTGCCGAGCACTGTGAAGGCCAAGGCAATCCGCGTCAAGAACACCGCTGCCACCAAGTCTTGGTGGAAGGTCTTTGAGCTTTCCGCCACCAAGGGCGCTTCCACCGAGCCCGAGCCCACCGCTACGGTTACGAGCACGGGCCTGGATGTGTACCAGTCCTACGCGCTTTCCCGTGTTGTTGACGGTGACGAGGGCTCGTACGCTTGGGTCAAGCACAACTCCGGCGGCGGCAACATCAAGAGCGGCGATACCATCACCGTCACCTACTCCGCTCCCAAGACCGTGGGCCATGTGCGCTATGTCCAGGGCAACGACAATCTTTCTGCCGGTGCGCTCGAGTACACCGTCGATGGCGCCAACTGGGTCGAGTGCGGCGATATCACATCGAGCCGTGAGCAGGAATTTGATTTCGAGAACGTGCAGATTCGCGGCATTCGCGTGCGTGCGACCGAGGACACCGCCAAGTGGTGGCAGGTCTGCGAGATCGCCACTTCTAAGGGCAAGGAAGCCAGCACCGGCACCATCCGTTCCGACATCTCGGGCGTTGCCCTTAAGGCCACGGGCAAGGACGGCAGTGTCCAGCTTTCCGACGGCACCGTCTCGTTTGGGGCTGGCAACTACCTTGCGGTCGATCTGGGCGCAGTGCGCAACGACGTCGCCATCAACACCGACGGCATGACCCTTCCCGAGGGCGCCAAGGTCGTGTACTCGCAGAACGCTCTCGAGTGGCTTGACTACGCGGGCGCTAAGAAGCCCGTCAAGGCTCGTTTTGTTGGCATTCAGGCATCCGCTGCATGCGACGTGACGTTCACCAATTTCTCCGCGAGCTACAAGATGGTCAAGGCTCCGTCCTATGTGAAGGGCGACCTGGGCAACTTTGATGCTTCGAAGATCTTCGATGGCGATCTGTCCACCACCTTCAAGAACACGCAGGGTGCCACCAAGGGCAGCACGATCGTGTTCGACCTTGGCCAGGAGCGCAAGATCAACTCCATCGCATACTACGTGCCCGAGACGACCTATGACTTCATCCGCAAGGGTGTTATCGAGGTTGCCGACAGCCCGGATGCTGCTGATGGTCAGTGGACCGAGGTTCTTAAGATCAACAGCGATGCTGCTACGATCGAGAACACGTTTAACAGCGATACCGCTAAGAACGCAGCTTGGCTCACGCACGATACCAAGAACCCGGGCAACATGTGCACGGCCAACCCCAAGACCGATGTCACCGCTACCAACGAAAACGATCCCAACGGTACCGAGAAGCTCAATGTGACCGGTCGCTACATGCGCATTCGCTTTACCGCGACCTACACACAGCGCTGGATCGAGATCGGTGAGATCCGTATCAACGGCGGCGAGTATGTAAGCACCTATGGCGATGCCGACTTCGATTCCTCGAGCACCGAGGTCGAGGGCAAGACGCCGGCTAACCTTGCCGATGGCGATACCAAGACCGCCTGGCGTCCGCAGGACAACAAGGGCACCCTGGTGTATCACGTCTCCGAGCCCATTGCCGAGGGTGGCAAGGTGTTCTCGGGCGTGCGCATCGTCTCTGCCGGTACGCCCTCCAACGCAAAGGTGACTGCTACGGTTTATACCGATGCCGCCTATAGCAAGACGGAGGACATCGACCTGGGCACGTTGAGCCAGCCCGTAAGCGAGTTCTGCTTTGGCACGCTCACCCGCGCTGCCGGTTCGACCTTCTCTGCCGTTAAGGACATCAAAGTCACGTGGGATGGCACGGTCCCCGAGATCGCCGAGTTCTTCCTGATCGACGATGCCAACCCCGCCGATACCACGGCGCTGCAGGCTGCTGTCGATGAGCTCAAGGATAAGGACGTGAGCGGTTGGACCAAGTCGACTGCCGATGCCTTTAAGAAAGCCCTTACCAATGCGCAGGACACTCTTGCCAATACCAAGGCCACGCAGACGACGGTCGATTCTGTTACCGCTGCCCTGAGGTCTGCCGACGCCGCCGGTGTCGAGAAGTACGCGGGCAAGGAGCTTCCCAAGAAGGTCTCCAACGACGATGGCCAGTACACCGTCGCGAGCTATCAGGCATATTCCGATGCATATGCCGAGGCCGAGCAGGCTTTCGCGCATCCTGAGGATCTTGCCAAGACCGAGGGCGAGGCGCTTCTTGCCGCGCTTGAGGCCAAGAAGACTGCCCTGGTCTTTGACCAGAGCGCTCAGCAGCGTGCCGAGGTCGCTCTTGCCGACGCCAAGCTGGTGTACGGCGAGGCCGACGCCGCCGCCGACAAGTACACGACCGACAGCGCTGCCGCCTATCGCGATGCCATGAGCGCGCTTGAGGACCTGATCGCCGATACCAAGGCGACCCCGAAGCAGCTCAAGGCAGCACAGGCTGCACTCGAGGACGCCGAGGACAAGCTGGTCGATGCCAGCGAGCTTATCGCCGCCCGTGCCGAGTTTAAGAAGACCAACGGCAAGCTGTATACCGATGAGTCTTATAACGCCTACAAGGCGGCTTTCGACGACTCTGCTGCTGCCCTTAAGAACGGTACTGCCGAGCAGGTTGCTGCTGCGGCCGCGAAGCTCAACGACGCTAAGGCCGGTCTTGCCCTGCGTGAGGCTGTCGACCTGAACAAGGTCATTGCCGAGGCCGAGAAGCTCAACGAGGCCGACTACACCGTGGCGAGCTGGGCACCCTTTGCTGCCGCCATCGAGGCTGCCAAGGCTCCGCACGATTCCGCCAACGACGCTGACCTGGCCCAGGCAATCAACGATGCCAAGGCCGCTCTGGTTAACGTCAAGGCGCTCAAGGCCGATATCGCTTCGGCCAAGAGCGCTCGTGCCGAGGACTACACCAAGGATTCGATGACTCAGCTCAACGCTGCTGTCGCCGATGCCGAGGAGGTTCTCAAGAACGGTTCCGTCGACGATGTTGCCGCCGCGCGCGCCAAGATCGCCGATGCTCTGAAGGCACTGGTCAACGTGAGCGCCCTTAAGGACGCTATCGTCAAGGCCGAGAATATGGATACCTCCAACGGTACCGATGAGCAGAAGGCCCAGCTTGCCGATGCCATCGCCGCCGCCAAGGGGCTGCTTGAGCGCGGCTCTGCCGATGAGGTCTCCGCCGCACTCGAGTCTTTGAATGCCGCAATGGCCAGCTTTGGCGGCTCGGGCACCGATAAGCCCGGGCAGCCCGAGAAGCCCGGTACGACTGGTGGCAGCCAGCAGGGTGGTTCCGACCACAACAAGAAGCCTGGTAAGCCTTCGAAGGGTTTGGGCCTGCCGGGTACTGGTGATGCATCGATTCTTGCAGCCGCACTTGCCGGTGGCTCCGGTGTCACCGCACTGGCGGCGGCCCGCGTGATCGATCGCAAGCGTCGTCGCTAACGACTCGCATCATTCCGAGCAAAAAAAGGCGTCCCTCCGGGGGCGCCTTTTTTAGTGCGAATCGAACACTTCTCATAGCGCATCAAAATTTGGGGTGCACTACCGTATTCATTATTTATGTATGAGGGCGTCTAAATATGCAAATCGCGAAAGAGGCCAGAATGGATGGTAAAAGGTTTTTGCGGTATTACGAATCAGATACCAATCTACAACAAAACCCAAGGTAGAACCCCTGTTTTTACCGTTTATATCCCAAAATCGACCGCTCGTCAGAGTAATCGACCGCGCGGTATCAGCGGCAACAAGGTTTCTCATAAAATGCAGTGTGAATTTATCTGCCGCATACCCTTACTCGGGGGAAGGAGAAAAAGGTATGGCAAATAGCAGGAGGCCGTCTCCGATGCATCGCGCGCGTCGTGCATTTAAGCGCACGCTCGCGTTTGCTTTGGCGATTGCGCTGATTGCGCCGAATCCTGGAATTGCTTGGGCGGTTGCTGGCAGCGGTGCCAGCGCTCACAAAGCAACGGATGAGGCGACGAGCGCGCTAAAGCTGTGGTATCGAGAGTCGGCTAGCGCACACGGCGGCAACGCCAATGACATCTGGCAAAAACGTACGCTGCCCATCGGTAACGGCGACATGGGCGCCAACGTGTACGGCGAGGTTGCTACCGAGCACCTTACCTTTAACGAGAAGACTCTCTGGACGGGTGGTCCGAGCTCTTCTCGCCCTAACTATCAGGGTGGCAACCTTGTCAACAAGGGCAATAACGGCCAGACGCTCAAGGACATCCAAAAGCTCTTTGCCGAGGGCAAGAGTAGCCAGGCTGCCAATCTGTGCAATCAGCTCACGGGAACAAAGGATGGTTACGGTTCGTATCAGCCTTGGGGAGACATTTACCTCAAGGTCAACGGTCTCTCTGATTCTGGCGTGACCGAGTACGAGCGTTCGCTCGACATCGAGAACGGTCTTGCTAACGTTTCCTTTAAGCAGGGCGATACGACCTATAATCGTGAGTTCATTGCCAGCAACCCTGACAACGTGATCGCCGGTCAGCTTACCTCTGAGGGCGACCCGATGAACGTCGAGATCACGTTCCCCTCCAAGCAGGGTGGCAAGACCGTCGCTTCGGGCAATCAGCTCACGCTCGCGGGCGCTGTCTCCGACAACCAGCTTAAGTACGATTCCGTCCTGAAGGTTAACGCCGAGGGCGGCACCGTTACGGCTTCTGGTGATAAGCTCGTCGTTTCGGGCGCAAGCAGGATCTCATTCTTCCTTGCTGCCGCTACCGATTACAAGGACGACTATCCGGCGTATCGCACGGGTGAATCTGCTGAGCAGCTGCACGCACGCGTGCAGGCTGTGGCAGATGCCGCTGCCAACAAGGGCTATGACGCCGTTCGCGCCGATCACGTTGCCGACGTGAGTGCGCTTATGAGCCGCGTCAATCTGAGCCTGGGCGATGCCGCCGCTTCCGACAAGCCGACCGATAAGCTGCTCGAGGCCTACAACAACGGTACCGCCTCCGAGGCAGAGCGCCGTCTGCTCGAGACCATGCTTTATCAGTACGGCCGTTACCTGACGATTGCATCTTCGCGTGAGAACTCGCAGCTCCCCAGCAATCTGCAGGGCGTGTGGAACAACCTCATGGATCCGCCTTGGGCTTCCGACTATCACATGAATGTCAACCTTCAGATGAACTACTGGCCGGTGTACTCTGCGAACCTCGCGGAGTCGGCCAAGCCGCTCGTCTCCTATGTTGATGGCCTGCGTGAGCCTGGTCGTGTGACCGCCAAAATCTATGCCGGCATCGAAAGCGCCGAGGGCGAGGCCAACGGCTTTATGGCCCATACGCAGAATACGCCCTTTGGCTGGACCTGCCCGGGCTGGAGCTTCGACTGGGGCTGGTCGCCCGCGGCAGTGCCTTGGATTCTCCAGAACACCTATGACGCCTATCGCTACACAGGCGACGTAGAGTATCTGAAGAGCGATATTTACCCCGCGCTCCGCGAGGAGGCACAGCTGTATGCCCAGCTGCTCGTCCGCGATAGCGACGGCAAGTATGTTACGTCGCCCACGTATTCGCCCGAGCACGGTCCGCGTACCGCCGGCAATACCTATGAGCAGGCGCTCATCTGGCAGCTGTTCCACGATGCTATCGAGGCTGGCAAGGTCGTAGGCGAGGACCCCGAGGTCCTGGCCGTGTGGCAGGAAAAATTTGACAACCTGCGCACTCCGATCGAGATCGGCTCCGACGGTCAGATCAAGGAGTGGTACACCGAGGAAGCCTTCAACAAGGACGCGAACGGCAATTCGCTGGGCGAGGGCTTCGGTCATCGTCACATGTCCCATATGCTCGGCCTGTTCCCGGGAACCTTGATTTCTGTGGATACTCCTGAGTGGTTTGCGGCCGCCCGTGTGTCTATGAACCTCCGCACCGATGAGAGCACCGGTTGGGGCATGGGCCAGCGCATCAACACCTGGGCCCACCTGCGCGATGGTGATCGTGCCTACAAGCTGTTGGGCGATCAGTTTAAGAATGGTATCTACCCCAACCTCTGGGACCTGCATCCGCTACCCGGTGGCAGCACCTTCCAGATCGATGGTAACTTTGGCGCCACGTCCGGTATTTCCGAGATGCTGCTGCAGAGCAGTGGCGGCTATATTGACATGCTGCCCGCGCTGCCCTCCGCTTGGAGCAAGGGCTCGGTCGAGGGTCTCGTGGCGCGCGGTAACTTTGTCGTCTCCATGGACTGGGACGAGTCGCGCCTGACGTCGGCGACCATCGAGTCGCGCAATGGTGGCACGGCAACCGTCAACGTCCCCGGCTGCTCTTTGGGCGTGGTCACAGATGCTCAGGGCAATCCCGTTGACTACAAGGTTCTCTCCAACGATCGCATTTCGTTTGAGACCGAGCAGGGCGGCGTGTATACGCTCAGCATGATTCCTGCTACGACTAAGCTTGCCGCCCCCTCTGGCCTGCGCGCCGTCAAGGCTGCAAACAACGTGGCAGAGCTCTCCTGGAATGCCGTCGAGGCTCCCGAGGGCGCAGACGTTACCTATGCCGTTATGCGCAAGATTGGCGATGGCGATTGGGCGACGTGCGTCTCCGATCTTAAGGAAACGTCTTTCACCGATGGCGAGGCCTATGACATCCTGGGTAAGGTCTCGTATCGTGTTTGCGCTGTTTCCAACGGCACCGCCGGTGAGCTGAGTGCCGCCGCCGATGTCCAGGACCTGCGCAATATGGCCGGCATGATTGACGACCAGGACTCCCGCGTTATCTATCAGGGCAATTGGGGCGATTGGAACAAGGATTCGGTCAACTACGCCGGAACCATTAAGTTCATCGATGCACCCACGGGCTCCGAGACGGCTACGCTGACGTTTGCCGGTACGGGCATCGAGGTTGTTTCCTGCAAGAATAACGATCGCGGCACGCTCGAGATTTCCATCGACGGCAAGGTCGTCGAAACGGTTGATACGTATGCCCCCTCGTCGCAGCGCCAGCAGACTGTGTTCTCCAAGGACGACCTTAAGCCGGGCGTTCATACCATTACCGTGCGCGCAACGGCGCAAAAGGGTACTGAGGCTGCCACGCGCGCCAAGGTGGAGCTTGACGCCTTCCGCGTCCTCGACAAGAACGCTGTTGCGGTGAATAAGATTACCGTTGCGTCTGCAAACGGTATGAACCTCCTGTCCAAGAGCGGTTCTACCCTTCAGATGGTTGCCAAGGTCGCCCCCGCCGACGCAACCGCCTCCGATGTGACGTGGTCGGTGCGCACCAAGAGCGGTGACGCTGCTGCGACTATCGATCAGAATGGTCTGCTGACCGTCAAGGGCGCCGGTGGCGTTGTCGAGGTCAAGGCCAGCGCAAAGGACAACTCCGGTGTTTCCGGTACGCGCGACATCACGCTTGCCGTTGCAGGCGAGACCACCAGCGTCGTCGAGGACTCCGTCGATAAGTCTCACCCGAACCCCGCTCTTACGTGGAATGGTTCGTGGAGCACGTGGGGCGGCGAGCCCGACAAGCATCACGGCGGTTCCAAGACCGAGGCAAGCGCCGGTGCGAGCGTGAGTATCACGTTTAACGGCACGGGCATTAAGGCCTATGCGCACAAGCACTTTAGCTGCGGCGCCTTTGACGTTGAGCTCGATGGCGAGCAGCTCGATCGCATTGCCCTGGGCGAGGACGGTGCCGATGCCGCCATGACCAAGATCTTCGAGAAGACGGGTCTTAAGAACGGCGAGCATACGCTCAAGCTTACCGCCGTTGCCCGTGACGGCAAGACCGGCGCAAATATCGACTACTTTGAGGTCGTAGCTCCAAACTCCGTTGCGGATAAGACCTCCCTGCAGAAAGCCATCGAGGATAATGCGGGCAAGATGGAGGATGCGTACACCGCAGCTTCCTGGAAGCCGTTCAACGAGGCGTTCCAGGCCGCTCTCGATGTTATGAACAACGCCGATGCCACGGCAAAGCAGGTCGTGAAGGCTACGGATGATCTGACTTCTGCCGCCAAGGGACTTAAGGCCGCCGAGCTGCCTCTCCCCGAGGTCTCCGCCGATGCGGAGCTGAGGTTTGCCGCTATTGATTCTCAGTCCGCTGTGGTCCTTTGGGATGCCGTTGAGGGCGCTGCCTCGTACCGCGTTACGTATACGGCGACTGGTCCGGCACGTGCCGCTGGTGCCCCGCAAGAAGTCACGGTCACCACTCCTTATGCGCACCTCACCGGTCTTGATGCCGATACGGCATACGACGTGAGCGTTGTTGCGCTCAACCGCGCTGGTGGCGCCTCTGCCAAGGCAATCGAGGACAGCTTCTCCACGCTTCCGATTGCTTCCGAGCAGGGACCGAGCACGCCTGCCGATGTCCAGGTGAAAGCGACCGAGGAGGACGGCAAGGCTAAGCTGAGCTGGACCGCATCGACCGATCCCATGGGCGGCAAGCTGAACTATCGCGTGTATCTCAACGGCCGCGAGCTTACCGTGACGGATAAGACATCCGTTATGCTCGAGGGCCTTGAGAAGAACGAGACGTATCACGTACGTATCGTTGCCCAGTCCACGAGCGGTCAGTCTTCTCTGCCTGCTGCCGCGCACTTTGCGTACAAGGGACCCGAGAAGCCGGTTGAGCCCAACCCCGAGCCCAAGCCTGATCCCGAGCCCGAGCCTAAGCCCGAGCCCAAGCCCGAGCCCAAGCCCGAGCCCAAGCCTGAGCCTACCCCCAACCCCGGTGGCAATACGGGCAACACGGGCACCAAGCCTGCTGGCAGCGGTACCGCCGCGGCCAAGCCCTCCGGTTCCTCCAAGAAGGACCTTCCCGCGGCCGGCGACGCCTCGATCATCGCCGCCGCACTCACCGGCGCCTCCGGTGTCGCCGCGCTGGCTGCCGCCCGCGCGATCGACCGCAAGCGTCGTCGCTAGTAACGCCTGCCGGGGCAGGCCTGCTTGTTGGCGGGCCTGCCTCTCAGGCTGTAAGGGCGGGCGCTACGGCGTTCGGTTCTAATACCTAATCATTCCGAAAGGGGATTGTATGTTCAAACACGCCAAGTCATTGAGGAGGGTGGGAGCCCAGGCAATCTTGTCTGCTGCGCTGCTTTTTGCGGCGGCAGGCCCGCTTGCTGTGGTCCCGACGCCCGCGTTTGCCGCTGACGCGCCTCAGCAAAATGCCGTGAGGCCCAACAGCGCGCAGTATAAGTATCAGAAAGACGAGCTTGCTGCGTTCTGTCATTTTGGCCCCAACACGTTTAATGAGATTGAGTGGGGCGAGCACTACGGCAACAAGGCTCCGAGTGAGATCTTTACGCTCACGGAGGATTTTGACGCCGAGAATTACGTCAAGACCATCAAGGAAGCAGGCTTTACGAGGCTTGTCGTTACCGCTAAGCATCATGACGGCTTCTGCACCTGGCAGTCCGATCTGACCGAGTACGACATGGGCGGCGTGACCCAGTACAAGGGCGGCAAGGGCGATATCCTCGCTGAGCTTTCGGCTGCCTGCACTAAATATGACCTGGATATGGGTCTGTACCTGTCTCCCTGGGATATCCACGATCCCTCGTACGGTTATTCCAATGGCGAGGCTCCCGGTATCGGTACCTCGACCGATCCCAAGGTCAACTACAACTTCTACTACGATGGCCAGCTTAGGGAGATCCTGGGTAACTCCAAGTACGGCAACAACGGCAAGTTCGTTGAGGTCTGGATGGACGGTGCCAAGGGTTCCGGCGCTAACGCTCAGGTCTACGACTTCCAGCGTTGGTACAACACCATTCATGAGCTCGAGGGCGACGACTGCCAGATCTTCCAGGGCGGCGACTTTGCCGGTATCCGCTGGATCGGCAACGAGAACGGTCTTGCGCATGACACCACCTGGGGTCCGTGCAAGACAGATAAGAATGCCAAGGACGGCTTCAACACTAACCTGAGCGGTGGCTACAGTAAGGGCTTCCCCGATGGCGACAAGTGGCTCGTCCCCGAGGCCGACGCCCGCATCACCTCCGGTTGGTTCTGGGGCACGACCAAGAACACGCCCAAGACGCTTACCGATCTGGGCAATATGTACTTCCAGTCCGTCGGCCACGGCGCTCCGCTGCTGCTGAACGTGCCGCCCAACAACAAGGGTAAGCTCGACCCCGCTATCGCCGACCGTGTTCGCGAGTTTGGTCAGAACATCAAGGATTCGTTTAAGGACGACCTGACGCGCGCCAACAAGAGCGGTCGCGCTGCCGCTACGGCAGAGGCTAGCAGCACTTGGAACGACAACGAGGCTTATGGCGCATCCAAGGTTTTGGACGGCAAGGACGATACGTATTGGTGCGCTAAGAATGCTGCCAATCAGTCGCTCACCGTCAAGCTGCCCAAGCCCACGACGTTCGATGTCGTCTCCATCGAGGAGGCAATCCAGAACGGCCAGCGCATCTCCGGCTTCACGGTGTCCTACCAGACTGAGGAGAACGGCGCATGGACCGAATTTGGGCGCGGCGGCACGATTGGCGCCAAGCGCCTGGTCCGCGGTACCGCGGTGACTGCCACGGCTGTCAAGGTTACGTTCACAACGCATAATTTTGGCGATGAGAACCTGAGTCTCCCGCAGATTTCCGAGATGGGTCTGTTCAAGGCATCCCGCGGTTTTGAGAAGCCGGCTCCGCTGCCCGAGGGTATGATCGGTATCGATAACGCCGAGATGACCAAGACCGGCAATTGGAACGACGAGAAGATTGACGGTTGCTTTAAGGGCACGAGCATGTGGACTACGCAGTCGGGTGCTACGGCTTCGTTCAAGTTCACGGGTACCAAGTTTGCCATCGTGGGCACCAAGGACCCCAACCACGGCACGTTTACCGTCTCCATCGACGGCGGCGCAGCCCAGACAATCAACACGCACGATTCCGTTCGCACCGTCCCGGCACTGCTCTTTGAGTCCGACACGCTTGAGGCCCGTGAGCACAACGTCGTGATTACGGCAACGGGTACCGTCGGTATCGATGCTGCCGCCTACCTGAATAACGGCAGCACCGGCATGTTCGATTTCACCGAGACTAACGTCACGATGGACGAGGACAGCACCCACGCCTTCACCATTCGTCGTACCGGTGGCTCCAAGGGTTCCGTGACACTGGTCGTCCAGCCCGAGCCCGGCTCTGCTATCCAGGACAACTTCGATACCACGCCGCAGGAGGTTGCCTTCGCAGACGGCGAGACCGAGAAGCAGGTCAATATCAAGACCCGTCGTGTTGTGACCGGCTCTGCCGCCGACGGCGACAAGCAGTTCTCGGTTTCCCTTGCCGTTAAGACCGGCGAGGGCGCTGTCATTGGCTACCACGGCGTGGCAGACGTCACCATTACCGACCTCGACGCTGCGTGCAATGCACTCATCGCTCGCGCCGAGGCGCTGGATACCTCTAACTTCAATGCCGATTCCGTTGCCAAGCTGACCGCTGCCATCGAGGCCGCCCGCAACGCTGCCGACAACGGTAGTGTTTCGGGTGTCGAGGTACGCAAGGCCATGAAGGCCCTGCAGTCCGCCATGGACAACCTGTCGTTTGCCTTCCCGGCTACGCAGGGCGAGACCGTGACCATTGAGGCCGAGCACGGCACTCTGATTGACGATCATTCGAATGACAGGGACCAGTGGGGTGGCAATTACCCCATGGAGATCGTTGATTTTGAGGGCGCGAGCGGCGGCAAAATCGTAAACGCCATCAACAATGGCGATGCTGTTTCCTACCGCGTGAACGTCAAGCGCGCAGGCACGTACAGCGTCAAGCTTACGTACTCTTCGGGTTCTACGACAAATGCAATTAAGCTCTCCGACGATAACGGAGTGTTTGAGGCCATCGAATCCGTCTCCGCCGGTCATACGAACCCGCGCGAACTCAAGACCGTGACGTTCGATCTCGTTGCCAAGAAGCCTGGTACGACCACCCTTACGGTCGGTACTCCCGGCAATGTCAGCGCGCCGCGCCTAGACAAGTTCGACATCACGCTCAAGGAGGCCGCCGTCGATAAGTCCGACCTGCAGAAGGCCGTCGACAAGGCTGACGAGCTGAGCTCCGAGGATTACACGACCGATTCTTGGCAGGCATTCCAGACCGCCCTCGCTGCGGCCCGTGAGATGCTCAACAACGAGACTGCGACTCAGACTCAGGTCGACGGTGCCCTCGAGACACTTGATAACGCCCGCAAGGCTCTCCATGCTGTGACTGTATTTGCCTTCCCGACCAAGTCGGGCGAGACCGCGACCATTGAGGCCGAAGACGGCACGATGCTCGATGATCATTCCAATGACACCGACCAGTGGAACAACACGTATCCCATGACGGTCATGAACCTCAACGGCGCCAGCGGCGGTAAGGTTGTGGACGCCATCATGAACGGTGACGCTATCTCCTACCGCGTGAAGGTCGAGCGCCCCGGTACCTACCGCGTTACGCTTACGTACTTCTCTGGTTCTGAGGCTAACGCTGTCAAGCTGAGTGATAATGGTGGTGTGTTTGAGGCTGTTGATTCGGTTAGCGCCGGCGGCACAAACCCGACCGAGCTCAAGACCGTGACGTTTGACCTTGTTGCCAAGAAGGCCGGAACAACTACCCTTACGGTTGGCACCCCCGGCTCCGCTTCTGCTCCACGTTTGGACAAGTTCGACATCACGCTGGCCGCACCCGCTGTCGACAAGGCCGAGCTCCAGAAGGCCATCGACGATGCCGCCAAGCTGGTCGAGGACGACTACACCGCCGAGACCTGGGCCGGCTTCGAGTCCGCCCTCGGCGCCGCCCGTGACGTGCTCGCGAACGGAGATGCCACCCAGGACCAGGTCAACGACGCCCTCAAGGCCCTGAACGACGCCCGCGGCG
>ERZ1034691.472-NODE-472-length-32132-cov-12.591982_pt1 | contig 32132 bp, 24 predicted proteins | sample MGYA00520638_ERZ1034691 | MGnify/ENA primary metagenome ERZ1034691 (study PRJEB33766, sample SAMN09781763) | gut metagenome | biome: gut microbiome | host: Homo sapiens | place: Madagascar | study: EMG produced TPA metagenomics assembly of the PRJNA485056 data...
CCCCCGCAGCCCCCGTTGAAGCCCGCGCCGATTCTGCCAGCGCCGGGGACGTACATATGCTCACAAACCGCTATGACGGCGGGCAATACACAACGTGTATTGTGCCGTCCGGGTCGTATTGTGTGAGCAAAATTGACTATGCCGCTGCCACAGCGCACAGTATGTGCCAGATTCCCGGCTGCCAGCACACCACGTCCGACTGTCCCGTATTGTCCGCCGGGCATCTCTTGGTGGACGGCGACACCCTGTGGTATCCCTATATCGTCCACAGCGATTCCGAGTACGCCTACGCTCTGGCAGCCTACACCGATGGCGTAACGCCCCCGGCGCACCCCTTGTTTGCCGTGACCCACTACCAGACAGACCTTGTCTATTCCGTCAACGTCCTTGCCGCTGACGAGGAATTTCTCTATTTTGTCGGCAACTCAAGCTATGCCTTCGGCGGTGCCGGTCCCAACGGCGCAGAAGCCTATCTTTTCTCGGCAGAAAAATCCACCGGCTTGCAGGCACAGCGGCTCCGGCTGGACACGCTGCCGCCCGGTCAAAACGCTTACTGGACGCTCTCGGCAGCCGAGGGGCGCAGCCTGTATTTGCAGTACAGCCTTTCCTCCGACAACACCTCCGGTGTTTACCGCTATGATCTGGACACCCGGCAGTGCGACCCGCTGCCGCAGCTTACCCAAAATGCCGATGCTCTCGGCACACCGCTGTGCAGCCCGCAGGTCGTGTATGACTTGCAGCAGGGCAGCATCACCGCCGTGGACGTTCCCACCGGGCAAAGCACCCTATTGACCGATACCTTTCCCACCGGGGACGGCTACACCTACGCCGCCGCATCGTTCCGCGATGGCTGGGTGCTGTCCTATTCCCTTTGGAGCGAGCAGGATGCTTTCACGCATCAGTTTTTCCGTGCGCCGGACGGCACCCTGACCGAGCTGCCCCAGCAGATGTACTGCGATGCGCGCGGTACAACACCCGTGAATATTCTGGATATCCAAAATGGGTTGGTATTTTTGCAATACGCCTACGACACCGTTCCGGTTTCCTCTTACGATTACGAGGGCAACCCCTACACCTACGACACCTACTTACCCGTTTACGGCATCATCCCCTTGCAGGAGCTGCTGGCAGGCAGCCAAAATTACCGCGAACTGACCTTTGAATGACCCAAGACTTTATTTTCTTTTGCAAATAGCGGCAAGCGCAGCCTTTTTTGAGCTTTTCTCTTGCTGTTTTTAATTTAATATGCTATAATTGTATCGCGCTTTGACTGAATGTTGTTTCTTATGGTGTAAGAAAACGAAAAAAGGAGAATGCGCGGCGGACGGCCGTTGCCCTTGACGGTCGTCCGTTTTTTATTTTACTGTACACATTTACAGAAATAGCGATATATTGTGATAGGGACTGTATTGTTAAAGGAGGGTTTTTTATGTGTGGAATCGTAGGCTTTACCGGCGCAGCGCAGGCCGCCCCCATTTTGTTGGATGGTCTGGAAAAACTGGAATACCGCGGCTATGATTCTGCCGGCATCGCCGTGCAGAACGCCGCCGGAAAAATCGAGGTCGTCAAGGCCAAGGGTCGCCTCAAGGTATTGTGCGAGATGACCGACGGCGGCAACGCCGTACCCGGCAACTGCGGCATCGGTCATACCCGCTGGGCGACCCACGGCGAACCCAGCGTGGTCAACGCGCACCCGCATTTCTCCCGCGACCAGAAAATCGCCGTCGTGCATAACGGCATTATCGAAAATTACCAGCAGCTGAAAGAGCGCCTGATGAACAAAGGCTTTACCTTTGCTTCCCAGACCGACACCGAGGTCGTGGCGCAATTGCTGGACTACTACTACACCGGGGATTCCGCCGGTGACGCGCTGGACGCCATCTCCCGCACGATGATGCGCGTGCGCGGCTCCTACGCCTTGGGCATTCTGTTTGCCGACCAGCCCGGCATCATTTACGCCGTGCGCAAGGACAGCCCGCTGATCGTCGGTCGCTGCGAGGACGGCGCCATCATCGCCTCCGATGTACCCGCACTGCTCAAGTACACCCGCAATGTCTACTACATTGACAATTTGCAGATCGCCCGCCTCAGCGCGAGCGAGATCGAATTTTTCAACATCGACAAAGAACCCGTCACCTGCGAGATGTCCACCGTGGAATGGGATGCCGAGGCTGCCGAAAAGGGCGGCTACGAGCATTTTATGATGAAGGAAATCCACGAGCAGCCCACCGCCGTGCGCGACACGCTTTCTCCGCGCCTGAAGGACGGCAAAATTGATCTTTCCGAGCTTTCTCTGTCTGAGGAGGAGCTGCGCGCTGTGCGCCGCATCTACATCATCGGCTGCGGCTCCGCCTACCATGTGGGTATGGCGGCGCGCTATGTGCTGGAAAGCCTTGCCCGGCTTCCGGTCGAGGTGGATGTTGCCAGCGAGTTCCGCTACCGCAACCCCGTGCTGGAGCAAAACGCCCTTGCCCTGATTATCAGCCAAAGCGGCGAAACCGCCGACACGCTGGCAGCCCTGCGCCTTTGCAAGGAGCGCGGCGTGCGCACGATCGGCATTGTCAACGTGGTCGGCTCCAGCATTGCGCGTGAGGCCGACGCCACCCTGTACACCTGGGCAGGACCGGAAATTGCCGTTGCCACCACCAAGGCGTACAGCACCCAGCTGGCAGCCTGCTACCTGCTGGCAACCGAGTTTGCCCGCGTGCGCGGCACCTTGGCGGAAGGGCAGTACGAGCATCTGGTCGCCGAGCTGGAGGCCCTGCCCGATAAAATCGCCAAAACGCTGGCGGACAAGGAACGCATCCAGTGGTTTGCCAGCAAGTACGCCAGCGCCAAAGACGCTTTCTTCATCGGGCGCGGGCTGGATTACGCCGTGGCGCTGGAGGGCAGCCTGAAATTCAAGGAAATCAGCTACATCCATTCCGAGGCATTCGCCGCCGGGGAAATGAAGCACGGTCCCATTTCGCTGATTGAAAAGGGGACACTGGTCGTCGGCATTCTGACCCAGCCCGATTTGTTTGAAAAGAGCGTTTCCAACCTGGTCGAAGCCAAAAGCCGCGGCGCCTTCCTGATGGGGCTGACCACCTACGGCAATTACAGCATTGAGGACAACGCCGGCTTTACCGTCTATGTTCCCAAAACCGACCCCCATTTTGCCACCAGCCTGTCGGTCATTCCGCTGCAGCTGCTGGCGTATTATGTCAGCTGCGCCAAGGGCTTGGATGTCGATAAGCCCCGCAATCTCGCCAAGAGTGTCACGGTGGAGTAAGTTCTTGTGCTATTTGCCAAAATTATCCGCTGATTTTTAGGCAATATTTGCTCCGTTTGTCTTGGACAAAACAAGACAAACGGAGCTGTTTTGTGTTATAATAGGACAAATACAACTTTTATAAAGGAACTGTTATGCAAATTTCCAATCAGATTCTCAAAGGTCTGCCGCGCAAGATCGCCTTGATGCTCTTGGATTGCGGGCTGATCGTGTTCTGCTACTGGCTGGCGATCATCGTACACTTTGACGGCGAGGATTCTGCCATACCGGCAACTTTGCTGCGCGCCGAGGTCATCCGCGCCATGGCACCTATGCTGTTGTATGCGCTGCCCATTTATATGATCGTGTTCTGGTTCGGCGGGCTGTACGAAATTATGTGGGAATACGCCGGTATGCGCGATTTGGGGCGCTTATTGTGCCTGTCCGGGCTTTCCACCGGTCTTGTGATGCTGGTGGATTTAATGCTGCGCGATCGCCCCGTCAGCGGTGCCGTGCTGATTTTCGGCTCGGTGTTCAACACCGGTGCCATAGCGGGCGTGCGCTTTTTATGGCGGCTGATCAAAACCATGCTTGCCATGGCTGCCTCACGCAGTGAAAGCAACGACACCCCCATGCTCATCGTGGGCGCGGGCAATGCAGGCGCGTGGGCAGTCACCCTGTGCAAAAGCAAAAACCAGACCTTCGGCAGACCCGTCTGCATCGTTGACGATGATTTGACCAAAAAAGGGCTGCGCGTGCAGGGCGTTCCGGTGCGCGGCACCATCTCGGATATTCCGGAGTTGGTGCGCAAGTACCATATTATGGAAATTGTTATCGCCATCACCACCGTTCACGGCGACCGTATGCGGGAGATCATCAACCTCTGCAATTCCACCCATTGCCGCGTGCGTATGATTTCCGACCCCCACGCGGTGGACGAAAGCGGCAATCCGCTGGCGGCGGGCTTCCGTGAGCTGAACACGGCGGACTTTCTTTCCCGCGATGAAATTCAGCTGAACAACGCCCAGATTTCGGAATATCTGCACGACAAAATCGTGCTGGTCACCGGCGGCGGCGGTTCCATCGGCAGCGAGCTTTGCCGCCAGATCATGCGCTACCAGCCCCGGCGGCTTTTGATTTTTGACATTTACGAAAACTGCGCCTACGAGCTGGAAACCGAGCTGCGCGGGCGGTACGGCGCAGCGGCGCCCATCCTGACCCTGATTGGCTCCATCCGTGACAAAGAACGTCTGGACGAAGTTTTTGAAACCTATCACCCGACGGTTGTATTTCACGCCGCCGCGCACAAGCACGTCCCGCTGATGGAAATCAGCCCCGCCGAGGCTGTCAAAAACAATGTTGTGGGTACCAAAAATCTGCTGACCTCCGCCGCAGAGCATGACGTCGAGCGGTTTGTGCAGCTTTCCACCGACAAGGCGGTCAACCCCACCAACGTGATGGGCTGCACCAAGCGCCTGTGCGAAATGCTGATCCAGAGCTTTGCCAAAAACACCGATATGAAGTGCGTTGCCGTGCGCTTCGGCAACGTTCTGGGCAGCCACGGCAGTGTCATCCCGCTGTTTGAGGAGCAGATCAAGCGCGGCGGTCCCGTCACCATCACCCACCCAGAGATCGTGCGCTATTTTATGACCATTCCCGAGGCTGCCCAGCTGGTTTTGCAGGCGGGCGGTCTTGCCGAAAGCGGCAGCATCTATGTGCTGGATATGGGCGAGCCGGTCAAAATTATGGACCTTGCCAACCGGCTGATCCGCTTTTACGGCTATGAGCCGGGCGTCAATATGGAGGTCAAAATCACCGGTCTGCGCCCCGGCGAAAAGCTGTATGAGGAGCTGATGATGGACGCCGAGCAGGACAAGATGGCAAAAACAGCGCACAACAAGATCTTTATCGCCCCGCCGATGCAAATCGACCTTGCCGCCTTCTACAGCGACCTGCAGCGCCTGCAGGAGGCTGCCCACCGCAACGACGATGAGGTCGTCGACATCCTGCAAGAGATGGTGCCAAGCTACCACCCCAACCGCCGCGTCTGCGCCGACCACACCGTTGTGGCTGCCAGCGGCAACACGGCGCTGTTTTCCAAGGCGGAGCTGGCGCAGGCTCTCAACGAACGCAAGCCCACCGTGAAGGAGGAATGACCCCTATGTATCGCAACTGCATCAAGCGTTTGCTGGATATTATCCTTTCTCTGGCTGCCATCCTTGTGCTGGCCATCCCCATGGCACTGGTGGCACTGTGGATCAAGCTCGATTCCCCGGGACCGGTGTTTTTCCGCCAGCGCCGCGTGGGCAAGGGCAAAACCTATTTTAACATCCTGAAATTCCGCACCATGCGCGGGGACACCCCCCACGATGTACCCACCCATCTATTAAAAAATCCCGATGCCTACATTACCAAAAGCGGTGCCTTTTTGCGCAAGACCAGTCTGGACGAGCTGCCCCAGATCTTCAACATTCTGGCAGGGCAGATGAGCGTGATTGGTCCGCGTCCCGCGCTGTACAACCAGTATGACCTGATTGAGGCACGCGACGCCGTACACGCCAACGACATCCGCCCGGGGCTTACCGGTCTGGCGCAGGTCAACGGGCGGGATGAGCTTTCCATTGAAGAAAAATCCCGCTATGACGGCGAGTACGCCGCCAACGTGACCTTTGCGATGGACTTTAAGATTTTCTTCCACAGTGTAAGCTATGTCTTTAAGCGCCGCGGCGTCGTGGAAGGCGGCACCGGTGCGATGCAGCAGCAGGAAAAATCAGACCGCTGAAAGCGTTTCTCGTCAAAATGACGGACATTTTTACCGCCGCAGACCCCTGCGGCGGTAATGTTTTTACGCAAAAAACAAAATTGTACAAGAAAATCTTTCAAAATTTGTTAAAATATGTTGCAAAAGTCAATCGGATTGTGTAAAATATACATTAGATTGATTCGCTTTTCGGGCAGATTCACAAAAGGCAATCTGTCCAAAGCAGGGACGCCCTGCCAACAATATACCAAAAAGGGAGTTGCTGAATATGGCAAACCGTGTGTTCCAGAACGTAGTGTATCAAATGAAGGACGCTGTGGATCGCGTTGTCGGTGTCGTGGACGAAACCGGCGCCGTCATTTCCTGCTCTGAGCTGGGGCAAATCGGGGAAGTGCGTGACGGTGTAGCCGCCGTGAGCCAAGCCGCCGGGGAAACCTTCACCCTGGACGGCTACTCGTACCACCAGTTCTCCAACGCAAAGCACAACGATTACGCCGCCTTTGTCGAGGGTACGGACGAAACCGCCGCCCAGTTTGCGGCGATGCTGTCCATCAGCCTGCAGTGCATCAAGCAGTACCACGACGAAAAGTTCGACAAAACGAACTTTATCAAAAATGTCGTGTTGGACAACATCCTGCCCGGCGATATCTACGCCAAAGCGCGTGAGCTGCATTTTATCTCGGACGTGCAGCGCGTTGTGCTGTTGATCCGTGTCACCTCCGGCAACGACATCTCTGCCTACGATGTCGTAAGCGGTCTGTTCCCGGACAAGCAGAAGGACTTCGTTTTTAACATCAGCGAAACAGACACCGTCCTTGTCAAGGAGATCAAGCCCGACAACAACACCCGCGATATGGAAAAACTGGCTGCCTCCATCGTGGACACCCTGCAGGGCGACCATTACATCAAGGCGATGGTGGGCATCGGAACCCCCATCAGCAACATCAAGGATCTTGCCTCCAGCTTTAAGGAAGCCCAGATCGCCATGGAGGTCGGCAAGGTCTTTGACACCGAGCGTCAGGTCATCTGCTACGACCATCTTGGCATTGCCCGCCTGATTTACCAGCTGCCCACCACCCTGTGTGAGGCATTCCTGCGCGAGGTCTTTAAGCAGGAGAGCATTGACTCTCTTGACGCCGAAACGCTGTTTACCATCCAGCGCTTCTTTGAAAACAACCTCAATGTTTCCGAAACCAGCCGCGGCTTGTTTGTACACCGCAACACGCTGGTCTACCGTCTGGAAAAAATCCGCAAGCTGACGGGGCTGGATCTGCGCAACTTTGACGATGCCATCGTCTTTAAGGTAGCGCTTATGGTCAAAAAGTATCTGTCCGCCAACCCTGCCAAGTATTGATGCCATAATTTAACAAAAATTCACAAACGGCGCTGTGACGCATAACAGCGTCGTTTTTCTTTTTGCCAACGCCCTTTATCGCTTGACGTATCGGCGTTAAAATAGTAAAATACTATATGTATGGCTGTACCCAAAAATCAGCGCGTACCCAAGGCAGCACCGCTCAGGCGGTATTGCCGTAAGATTGTTCAAACCTACACAGGAGTTTGTCAAATGATTGATTTTGAACACGTCTCCAAGACATACGAAACCCACAATTCCGAGAATTTGGCGCTTGACGATATCAACATACATATTGACGAGGGCGAATTCGTCTTTATCTTAGGACATTCCGGTGCCGGCAAATCCACCTTTCTGAAATTGATGCAGATGGAGGAGCGCCCCACCGAGGGCAAGGTCTTTATCAACGGGCAGGATCTCACCAAGATCAAGCGCCGCAAGGTGCCGTATCTGCGCCGCCAGATGGGCGTGGTGTTTCAGGACTTCCGCCTGATTCCCACCATGACCGTATACGAGAACGTGGCCTTCGCTATGCGTGTGACCAACATCTCCACCAAAAAAATCAAGGCGCGCGTGCCGTTTGCGCTCTCCCTTGTCGGGTTGGAGGACAAGCTGGATCGCCTGCCGGACGAGCTTTCGGGCGGCGAGCAGCAGCGCGTGGCGGTCGCCCGCGCCTTGGCACACGGTCCCAAGCTGATTATTGCGGACGAGCCGACCGGCAACATCGACCCCGAAATGTCGATGGATATCATGCAGCTGTTCGAGGCTATCAACAAGGTCAACATCACCGTTGTGGTCGTCACCCACGAGCATGAACTGGTACATAAGCTCGCCGCCAAATACAACAACCGCATCATCACCCTGTCCGACGGTATGGTCGCTTCCGACACGGCGCATCCCGAAGTTGCCAAGGAATACGCTGCCCGTATGGCACAGCGCGAGCAGGACGATTGGGAAGAGTAACCGGGAGGGGATATTATGCGTTTTTCCAGCTTTACCTATCTGGTGGGGCAGGGGCTTCACAACCTGCGTGCCAACCGCCTTATGACCTTTGCCTCCATGGGCGTGCTGAGCGTCTGTATGCTGCTGATCGGCGCCGCCTATCTGCTGGGCGTCAACGTGGACGCCATGGTCGATTACATCGGCAACCAGAACGAAACGGTTGTCTATATGGATCTTAACGCCAGCGAAGAGCAGCTGGCTGCCGCCGATGCCGCCATCCGCAGCACCGACCACGTCACCGGCGTGACCTATGTTTCGCCGCAGGACGTGCTGAATATCTACAGCGATATGCTCAAGGATTACACCAACCTGCAGCAGGCGTTCGCCAACGACAACCCCTTTTACCCCAACTACCGCGTCGTTGTGGACAGCCCCGACAATATTGCCCCCGTGCGCACCCAGCTGATGCAGATCGACGGGGTGTATCAGGTCAACGCCCCCTTGGATATGGCAAATATGTTTGTATCCCTGCAAAAGGTGGTCAGCTACGCCAGCTACACGGTGGTTTTGATTCTTGCCATCGTCAGCATCGTGGTCATCAACAACACCATTAAAATCACCGTCTTTAACCGCCGCAAGGAAATCGGCATTATGAAGCTGGTGGGCGCCACCAACGGCTTTATCCGGTTCCCGTTCTTTGTCGAGGGCGTTGCCTCCGGCTTGCTTTCGGCTGCCATTGCCTCCGGCGTTATCTGCGGCGCTTACTATGCGCTGACCCGCTGGTATGCCGAAAACCCGTCCAACCTGTCGCAGATGCTGGGCGGGCAGCTGGTTCCGCTGGCGGACGTCTGGTATTACATCGTTGCCGGCTTTGCCCTGCTGGGCTTTATCCTGTGCGGCATCGGCACCGCCACCAGCATCCGCAAGCATCTGAACGTTTAAGAGGTTCTGACACTATGCAATTTTCACCCCGCAAAAAAAGGCTGCTTTCCGGGCTTTTGGCAGTCTGCCTTACCGTTACGGCGGCATTTTCCTACCTGCCGCCCGTCAGCGCCGCCGACAGCAATCAGGTGCGTCAGGAGCTGGCAGCCCTGCAGCAAAAGCTGAACACCATCAACCAGCAGCTCAAGGATGCACAGTCCAACACTGCCAATGCAGCGGCCATCAAAAAGCAGCTGGAGCAGCAAAAAGCCACCATTCTGGATCAGATTAACCTGATTGCCGGGCAGATTGGTGAGCTGGACAATGAGATACATAACAAAGAGGACGAGATCACCGTCAAGGAAGGGGAACTCGCCGCCAAGCAGGAGGAGTTCGACCAGCGCTGGTCGGATTTCAAGGAGCGTATGGGTGCTATGCAGATGCTCAACGACGGCGGTTCTATTGCCCTGCTTTCCAGCGCCACCAACCTGTATCAACTTTTGACCTTTGCCCAGACGCTCGAGCAGATTACCGCCAAAGATCAGGCGATCTGCCAACAGCTGGAGGACGAACACACCGCGCTGGAACAGCAAAAGGCGGATTTAGAGCAAGCCAAAGCCGATCTGGAAGCCGCCCGCGCCTCCATGCAGGAGCAGCAGGACGCGCTGCAGCAGAAAAAGAATGAGCTGCAGGGCAGCATCCAGCAGGCAAACGAGGATCTGACCGAGGCACAGGCCGCCGAGGCTGCCGCCAAGGAAGCGCAAATCGAGATGAACAAGCTGGTGGACGCCAAGGCGGCCGAGTTGGACGCCATACTGAACGCCGCCAACAAGCAGTACGGCAACGCCTCCATTACCTGCTCGCTGAACTTCGGTCCGCCGCTTGCCACCTACAAGTACGTTTCCTGCTATTTCGGCGGCAACGGACACCGCGGCACCGACTACGCTGCCCCCGGCGGCACCGACATTTACTCCATCGAAGCAGGTGTCGTGACCGCCGCCGCCTACCACTACAGCTGGGGCTATTATGTGCAGGTCTACCACGGCACCGACTCCAACGGCAACAGCTATTCCACGCTGTACGCCCATATGAACGGCACCCCCGCCGTCAGTGTCGGGCAGCAGGTCAGCCGCGGCACCGTACTGGGTCACGTCGGCTCTACCGGCTATTCCACCGGCAACCACCTGCACCTGGAAATGAAGGTCAACGGTGTGCTGACCAACGTAATGAACTACCTTTCTTAAACGGAGGCACCTTGTATGAAACCGCAAAAGCACAGCCTGTCGGTTCGCATTTTTTGCCTTGTTATCGCTGTATTTATGATTTTAAGCCTGCTTTCCGGCGTCATTCTGGCACTGGTATAAAGGGGCATACCGCATCCGCAGGGCGGAAACTGTGCGGTCAAACCAAAAGTTAGGAGCTTGCCTGTATGAGCAAAAAAATCAGTCTGGGTGTGGCGGCAGCGATTGCGCTGATTGCCATGGCCGTAACCTTTTCGCTGACCATGGTTGTGTCCATGAATATGTTCAACACGACGGTGTCCAGCGTCAAAAACAAAGAGCGCCAGTACAACAAGCTGTCGGAAATCGACCGTTTTGTTCGTGCCAACGAATATTTTACCATCAACAACGACACGCTGAACGATACCATCGCCGCGGGCTATGTGCTGGGCATCAGCGACAAGTACGCCCGCTACTACACCGCCAAGGCGTACAGCGAAAAGCTGGCGATGGACTCCGGCAAGCTGACCGGCATCGGCGTCAGCGTTGTCAACGATCCTTCCTCCGGCTATGCGCGCATCATCCGCCTGTTTGAAAATTCCCCCGCCGATGACGCCGAGCTGCAGGTCGGCGGTTTTATCACCGCCATCAACGGTGTTTCCACCCGCCAGATGACCGAGACCTCCGCCATCAACTCCGCCCTGCTGGGGGAGGAGGGAACCACCACGACCATTACCTACCTGACGCCTGACCGTCAGGAGCAGACGCTGGACCTCGTACACAGCAACTACAAAACGCCCACCGTTTCCTACCAGGTTCTGAACGAAAAGGTCGGTTATCTGCGGGTGTATTCCTTCTCCAGCACAACGGGCAGCGAGTTCAAGAGCGCCGTCGATGCCCTGATGGACAGCAATGTCCAGACGATGGTCTTTGACCTGCGCGACAACACCGGCGAAAACCTCAACGCCGCCCTTGTTGCCGCCGACTACTGCCTGCCCTCCGGTCTGATTGCCAGCCAGCAGGGCAAGGACGGCACCGTCACCGACCTGCGTATGTCCGATGAAACCGCCCTGTCCGTCCCCGCCGTCTGCCTTGTCAACGGCAGCACCGCCGGCAGCGCCGAGCTGTTTGCCAACGCCCTGCGCAAGATGGGCGATGCCCTGTTGGTCGGCACCACAACCACCGGCAATGGCGTCGTGATGAGCGACCCGCAGAGCTTCTCAGACGGCTCCGCCGCTGTGATCACCGTGGGCATTCTGCGGGATAACGAGGGCGAAACCTGGAACGATTTCGGTCTGACGCCCGATGTCGATGCCACGCTGACCAGCGACGAGCTGAACTCCTACTACGATTTCACCACCGACACCGACCCCCAAATCGCCAAAGCCGTAGCTGCGGCGCAGATGCTGGCGGGCTTGGCTTGATTCCCGAAAGGATGGTATTTGTGCCCAACCTTACCGATATGTCCACCATCCGCGACCTGTGTGCGCGCCACAATTTTGAACTGTCCAAGGGCTTCGGTCAAAACTTTATCATCAACCCCGGCATCTGCCCCCGCATCGCGGAGGCAGCCGGCATTACGGCGGGCTGGGGTGCGCTGGAGGTTGGTCCCGGCATCGGCGTGCTGACCGAGCAGCTCTGCAAGCGTGCCGACAAGGTCGTTTCGGTTGAGGTCGATAAGCGCCTGCCGCCGATTTTGGACGAAACCATGGCGGCGTATGACAACTTTAAGCTGGTGCTGGAGGATGTCCTCAAGGTCGATTTGCGCGCCTTACTTGCCGAGGAATTCGGTGACAAGCCGGTGGCAGTCTGCGCCAACCTGCCGTATTACATCACCAGCCCCATTCTGATGCGCCTTTTGGAGGAGAAGCTGCCCATCCGCAACATTACCGTTATGGTGCAAAAGGAGGCAGCGCAGCGCCTGTGCGCCGCCCCCGGCACCCGCGAGGCCGGTGCCATCAGCTATGCGGTGGCCTATTATGCCGAGCCAAAGCTGCTGTTCAGCGTGCAACCCGGCAGCTTTTACCCCGCCCCCAAGGTGACCAGCGCGGTCATTCGGCTGGATGTGCGCGAAACGCCGCCTGTGCAGGTTCCCAACGGGGACGAAGCCGCCTTTTTTGCGTTGATCCGTGCAGCCTTCTCGCAGCGCCGCAAGACCGCCGCCAACGCCATCTCCAACGGCTTGCACCTGCCCAAAGCCGCCGTTATGCAAGCCCTGACCGACGCCGGGCTTTCCGCCACCACCCGCCCCGAGCAGCTGACCCTGCAGGACTATTGCGCCCTGCAAAGTATGCTGGTCAGCCATTGACAAGGCGCGGGGGATATGGTACAATAATCTGGTTCCCGCTAGTATAGCACAATTGGCAGTGCAGCTGATTTGTAATCAGCAGGTTGCAGGTTCGATTCCTGTTACTAGCTCCAAAAAAAATCCCGCCGCAGAACGCTACATCCGTTCTGCGGCGGGTTTCTTTATAGTCAGGCTTTTACGGCAAGTTTTTCTGCAATTTTATTTTGCTCAAAAATCTGCACCGCGTGGCGGTAGGCAGACACAAAATAGACAATCTCCGCGGCGGCGGTAATTGCCCAAGAGCAGGGGTACAGCAGGTAGAGCGCCGGGATGGTGTGGATGCGCGCAAAAATCGTGTACACCCAGATCACGCGGAACACGCAGGAACCCAGAATCACAATGACCGTGGGTCCCACCGTTTTGCCCAGCCCGCGCGAAGCGGCGATCGTGCAGTCCATAAATGCCGAGATGCAGTACGCCAGCGCCATCACCTGTACGCGCTTCATACCGGCATCCACAACGGCGGCTTCGGTGGTGAACAGCCCCAGAAACTGCCGCCCGAACAGCAGCAGCGCGCCGCCCAGTGCAAGCCCCAGACCGAAGGAATACGCCAAGCTGATAAAGTAGCTTTTTTTGACGCGGTCGAGCTTTCCGGCACCGAAGTTCTGGCTCATAAAGCTGGCGCACGCCATATAGAACGCTGCCATTGCGTCATAGACGACCGCATCGGCGTTGGCTGCCGCCGAGTTGCCCTTGACCATCAGCGAGTCAAAGGAGTTGACGCCCGCCTGAATAAACAGGTTGGCGATGGCAAACACGGCGTTTTGCAGCCCTGCCGGCACACCCAGCAGCAGAATGCGGCGGGTGATGGATGCATCCAGCCCGATTTTGGCAAAATCCAGCGCGTAGCAGTCCTGCACTCTGGTCAGCGCACGCAAGATCAGCACGGCGGAGACACACTGCGCAATCGTACTCGCCAGCGCCACGCCCGCCACGCTCAGCTGAAATACAATGACAAACAGCAGGTTCAGTGCAATGTTCAGAACGCCCGCAATGCTCAGATACACCAGCGGCTTTTTGGTTTCCCCGATAGCGCTGAACACGGCATTGCCGAAATTGTACAGCGCCAACGCCGGCATACCCAAAAAGTAGATGCGCAGGTACAGCACCGCGCCGTCCATCAAGTCCGGCTTGGTGTTCAGCAGGCGCAGCATAGCAGGGGAGCCGAACAGCCCCACCAACAGCAGCACAACGCCCGCAGCAAGGCTGACAACCAGCCCGGAATGCACGGTTTTGTCCACATCCTTGGGGTGCTTGGCACCGTAGTAGCGCGCCACCAGCACATTGATGCCGTTGCTCAGCCCGATCAAAAAACCGGTAAACAGCGTGACAAAGGTGCTGGTGGAGCCCACCGCGCCCAGCGCCGCCGAGCCGGCAAAGCGCCCCACAACGGCAACGTCGGACATATTGAACAAGACCTGTAACAGGTTTGACAGCGCCAGCGGCAGGCTGACCAGCAGGATCTGCCTGGGCAGAGATCCCTCTGTCAGCGTTTTGGTTGCAGAACTCATCGTTTGTTTTTTCCTCTTCTTCCATCAACAGTGGCTTTTCATTATAGCAGATTGGCGCAGAAAAAGAAAGTCATTTTCTGATTTTCACCCTGCATTTCTTGCTGCCTTTGTTGCTGTACTGCGTACAGCCGCAGTTTGCGGGCTGTGCCGCAAAAATACCCGCAGCTTGCGGCTTTTGCCCCAAGCTGCGGGTATTATTTATGCGGTTCAATTACAGCAGTTCGATTTGATTTTTCCGGCAGATTTCGCTGGTGGCGTCATCCCACAGGCTGACCTGCACCTCACCGATGTGGGCTTTGCCCAGCAGCAGCATACACAGGCGGCTCTGACCGATGCCGCCGCCCATCGTCAGGGGCAGGGTACCGTCCAGCAGCAGCTTGTGGAAGGGAAGCTCGGCACGCTCGGGGCAGCCCGCCTCCGCCAGCTGACGGCGCATAGCCTCCGCGTCCACGCGGATGCCCATACTGGACAGCTCCAGTGCGCATTCCAGCGTTTTGTGCCAGAACAAAATATCGCAGTTCAGCGTCCAATCGTCATAGTCGGGGGCGCGTCCGTCGTGCTTTTCGCCGCTTTTCAGCTTACCGCCAATCTGCATAATGCAGACCGTGCCGTGTGCGCGGGTAATAATATTTTCGCGCTCCTTGGGGGTCTTGTTGGGGTAGAGATCCTCCAGCTCCTGCGACGTAAAGAAGGTCACGTCACGGTTCAGGCGGATGACCTTCAGCGCAGGGAACTTCCAGCGCAGCTCGTCAGACGTTGCGCACACAGCGTCCACGATATCGCACACAGTTTCCTGCAAAAATTCCAGCGTGCGGTTTTCCTTGGTGATCACGCGCTCCCAGTCCCACTGGTCAACGTAGATGCTGTGCAGGTTGTCCAGCTCCTCATCGCGGCGGATAGCGTTCATATCGGTGACCAGACCCTGCCCGGGGCGGTAGCCGTACTTGTACAGGGCATAGCGCTTCCACTTGGCAAGGCTGTGAACCACCTCGGCATGGTCGTCCAGACAGGGGACATCGAACTGCACGGGGCGCTCAACGCCGTTCAGGTCGTCGTTCAAGCCGCTGCCCTGCGGCACAAACAGGGGCGCGGTGACGCGGTTCAGGTGCAGCGCCAGACTCAGCTTTTCCTGAAAAATCGTCTTGATCAGTCCGATTGCCTTTTGGGTGTCGTACAGCCCCAGCAGACTTTTGTAATCCTGCGGTACTACAGTTTTGCTCATAATAACCTCTCCTTTTTCCTCTGTTTACGCCTTGGCGAACTGGCTTTGGTACAGTGCCGCGTAAAAACCGCCCTGTGCCAGCAGCGCGTCATGGGTGCCGCGTTCAATGATGTTGCCGTCCTTCATCACAAGGATCTGGTCGGCATTTTTTATGGTGGAAAGCCGATGCGCCACAATAAAACTGGTTCGACCTTTCATCAATTCTTCAAAAGCGTCCTGCACAAGGACCTCGGTGCGGGTGTCTATGCTGGAGGTCGCCTCGTCCAGAATCAAAATCGGCGGGCGACGCAGCATAACCCGGGCAATGCACAGCAGCTGGCGCTGCCCTTGGCTGATGTTGCCGCCGTCCTCGGCAATGACGGTGTCGTATCCGTTGGGCAAACGGCAGATAAAGCTGTGGGCACGGGCTTTTTTGGCGGCTGCGATAATTTCCTCCCGGCTTGCATCGGGCTTGCCGTAGGCGATGTTTTCCGCCACGGTGCCGGATTTCAGCCACGTTTCCTGCAAGACCATACCCAAGTTGGCACGCAGGCTGTCGCGGGTCACGGTATCAATGGGATGTCCGTCCACGCGCAGGCTGCCGCCGCCAATCTCATAAAAACGCATCAGCAGGTTGACCAGCGTTGTTTTGCCGCAGCCGGTGGGTCCCACCAAGGCAATACGCTGCCCGGGCTGTACCGACAGGTTCATATCCTCGATCAGCGGCACATCGGGCAGATAGCGGAATTTGACGTGTTCAAACGTCACGGCACCGGCGCCCTGCTCCAGTGTGTAAGCATCGGGGGCATCGGGCAGGATCGGCGTTTCGTCAATCAAATCAAACACACGCTGGGCGCACGCCACGGCGTTTTGCAGCTCGGTCATAACGCCGGAAATATCATTAAAGGGCTTGGTATATTGGTTGGCGTAATTCAAAAAGACCGAAAGCTGACCCACGGTAATGCCGCCGCCAATCGCCACAAACGCACCCAGAATTCCCACCGATGCATACACCAGCGAGTTGACAAACCGGGTGCAGGGGTTGGTCATGGAGGAGAAGAACACCGCGCGGACGCCGCATTTTTGCAGCGCCTTGTTGATGACATCAAAGCGGGCTTCGGCGCGGCTCTCGTACCCGAAGGCACGCACCAGCTGCTCATTGCCGACCAGTTCCTCCACAAGACCGGTCATCTCGGCGCGTGTTTCGCTTTGCAGCTTGAACATCGAGTAGGTGTGCGTGGCAATGTAGCGCGCCATAAAGATGGAAAGCGGTGTCAGCGCCACGACCACCAGCGCAATGCGCCAGTCGATCCAAAGCATCACACCCAAGGTGCCTGCAATGGTCAAAACGCCGGTAAACAGCTGGGTGAAGCCCATCAGCAAGCCGTCGCTGAACTGCTCGACATCGGTAGTGATGCGGCTGATGGCATCGCCGGGGCGGTGCGCGTCCATATATTTAAGGGGCAGGCTTTCCAGCTTTTCAAACGCCTGCACGCGCAGATCGCGCACGACCTGAAAGGTAATGCGGTTGTTGACAACATTCATCAGCCACTGCGCCAGCGCGGTGCAGCCGATGGTCGCCGCCAGCAGCGCTGCCAGCTTGGCAACACCGGCAAAATCCACGGCGCCAGGTCCCAAGATCAAATCTACGGCGCGTCCGGTTATGACCGGTGCCAGCAGAGTAGTGACCACCGTGATAAGCGCCAAGCTCAGCGTCAGAACGACCCAGCCGGTATACGGGCGAATCAGCGCCAGGACGCGGCGCACGGTGTTGGTATCTGTTTTCTTGCTCATAGCGTTTGCGCCACCTCCTCCCGGCTGAGCTGGCTCAGGCAGATTTCCTTATAAACCTCGCAGCTTTTCAGAAGCTCTGCGTGGGGGGCATCACCCACAAGGTGACCATCGTCCAGCACCAGAATGTGGTCGGCGCGCTGCACGCTGGCGGCACGCTGGGAAACGATAAACACCGTCATACCCTTGGTCTTTTCGTGAATTGCCTTGCGCAGGGCGGCATCGGTGGCGAAATCCAGCGCCGAGGCACTGTCGTCCAGAATCAAAATTTTCGGCTGCGGCACAAGCGCACGGGCGATGGTCAGCCGTTGGCGCTGCCCGCCGGAAAAATTGCGTCCGGCGGTTTCCACCGGAGCGTCCAGCATACCGGGCTTGCTGCGCACAAAATCGGCAGCTTGCGCAATTTCCAGCGCCCGCCAGATGGCATCATCATCCGCGCCCGGGGCAGCCCACTGCATATTGTCGCGTATCGTTCCGGTGAACAGCACCGCCTGCTGCGGCACAATGCCCACCAGACGGCGCAGCTGTGTAAAGCTGTATTCCTTTACATCGTGACCAAACAGCTTTACGCTGCCGGTGTCGGCATCATAAAAGCGGGCAGCCAAGTTGATCAGCGTTGTTTTGCCGCTGCCCGTGCCACCGATCACGCCCACGGTTTCGCCGTTTTGGGCGGCAAAGCTGACATCGGTCAGGCTGGGCGCGCCCGCGCCGCGGTAGCCGAAGGTCACGCCGTCAAACGAAACTGCCGGGGCATTTTCAATCGGGGGCAGCTCGGCAGCGGCGGGGTCGGGCATGGTGGTCTGGGTGTCCAGAATTTCACTGACACGCGCCCCGCTGGCAAGCGCCCGTGTGACCGAGATGACCAAATCTGCCATACGCAGCAGGTTGATCAGAATCTGGCTCATATAATTGATCAGCGCAATGATTTGCCCCTGCGTCAGCGCGCCGGTGTTGACCTGCTGCCCGCCGCGCACCAAAATGGCAATGATGCCCAGGTTTACCACCAGATAGGTCAAAGGGTTCATCAGGGCGGAGATACGCCCCGCCTTTGTCTGGATCGCCTTCAGCCGGTCGTTGGTCTGCACAAAGGCAGCCAGCTCGTCGGGCTGGCGTGCAAAGGCACGCACCACGCGGGCGCCCACATAGTTTTCGCGGGTCAGCAGCGTGACGCGGTCCAGATGGTTCTGGGCATCGCGGTAGATGGGCATCGTGGTACGCATAATGCCCCAAATGATCAGCGAGATCACCGCCGTCACAACCAGAAACAGCACCGTCAGCCGCGGGCTGATGGAAAACGCCATCACCAGCGCACCCAGCACAATAAAAGGTACACGCAGCAAAAGGCGCAGTGTCAGGTTGACGCCGTTTTGCACCTGATTGATGTCGCTGGTCATCCGGGTGACCAGCGTCGGCGTACCGATACCGTCCAGCTCGCTGTAGCTCAGGGTATCAATATGCCGAAAAAGATCCCGCCGCAGCGCCGTGCCGAAGCCCAGCGCTGCCGTGGCAGAAAAATACTGGGCGGTCAGGCTGCAGGCTAAGCCCACCGCCGCCAAAAGCACCAGCAGCCCGCAGCGCTGCCAGATGTACACGGTATCCGCATTTTTGATACCGGTGTCGATAATACCCGCCACCACAAGGGGAACAAACAATTCAAAACAGGCTTCCAGCATTTTAAATAACGGTGCCAGAATCGTCTGTTTTTCGTAGCCCTTGATATAGCGCAACAATTTACGCACGCAACCACCTCTATCTATCCTCTATACATTCATACACAAACCGCGTATAGACTGTATTATAACACAGATTTTTGCATTTGTCATTGCGCGATTGGACGGATTTCGATGATTATTTGCGCATACACAGCCTATACTGGCAGTATGCGAATCATCAACCAAGGGGGACGCTATGTTCTATTTGTACAAAGGGCTTTCGGGGGATGCCAGCCGCACGGTACGCACGGCGCTGGCACTGGCAGGGCAGCAGGGCTGCCGCGAAGCGGACACCGGGCATTTTTTGCTTGCCATGCTGCGCTGCGCCAAGGGACCCGCCGCCGACTTTTTGCACCGCAAGCGGGTCACCGCCGCAGCGCTGCAAAGTAATACTGCTTTACAGCATACATCGGCAGCGCCCTGCCGCCTGCACAAAAACGACCTTGCCTGCGAGAGCCGCAAGGCGTTGGAATTTGCGGTGCTGGGGGCGCACGCCGCCAACCGCCCCAAGGCAGAAAACGAGCATCTGCTCTGCGCTATGCTGGAGGATGCCTCCTGCACCGCCAGCGTATGGCTGGCAGCCCTTGGGGTGGAAGTCGCACAGGCAGCGCGGGAATGCCGCCAGCTCAGCGGGCAGACGGTTCTGCCCGTTCAGCCCCGGATGAGCGCTCCCCGCAGCAATCGCCCCAGCGACAAATACGGGCGCGACCTGACCCGTCTTGCGCAGGACGGACGGCTGGACCCGGTGCTGTGCCGGGACGACGAGCTTGCGCGTATGATTGAAATTTTGTGCCGCCGCCAGAAAAACAACCCCTGCCTGTTGGGCGAGCCGGGCGTTGGCAAAAGCGCCTTGGCGGAGGCGCTGGCGCAAAAAATCGCCGCCGGGCAAATCGCCCCGGCGCTGCGCGGCAAGCGGCTTTTGTCGTTGGATATGGCATCGATGGTGGCAGGCACAAAATACCGCGGCGATTTTGAGGAGCGCTTCAAAAGCCTGCTGGAGGAGCTTTATCGTGACCGCAGCACCATCCTGTTTATTGATGAAATTCACATCATTGCGGGCGCCGGTGCCGCCGAGGGTGCTATCGACGCTGCCAGCATTTTAAAGCCGATGCTGGCGCGGGGCGAGATTCAGCTGATCGGTGCCACCACGCCCGAGGAGTACCGCAAGACCATCCAAAAGGATACCGCGCTGGAGCGCCGTTTCGGCAAGGTTATGGTCGAGGAGCCAACCCCGCGCCAAGCCGAAAAAATTCTGGCAGGGCTGATGCCCCGATACGAGCGCTATCACGGGGTGGTCATGCCGCCGGAAACGCTGCACGCCGCGGTGGAATTAAGCGTGCGCTATCTGCCGGGGCGCTTTTTGCCCGACAAGGCCATTGACCTGCTGGACGAAGCTGCCGCCGCCAAGCGCATTGCCGACACCGGCGGCGAGGGCAAGCGCATTTTGACCGAAAGCGATGTTGCCCACATCGTCAGCAAGGCAAGCGGCGTACCCGCCGACCGTGTCAACGAAGCCGAGCGGGAACGGCTGAGCCTGCTGGAAAAGCGCCTGAACGAAAGCGTGATCGGGCAGCCCCGCGCCGTTGCCGCCGTGGCCGCCGCCATACGCCGCAGCCGCACCGGTCTGCGCGAGGCGGGCAAGCCCATCGGGGCGCTGCTGTTTTTGGGTCCTACCGGCGTGGGCAAGACCCAGCTGGCACGCACCTTGGCAGCCTGCTGGTTTGGCAGCGAAAAAGCCCTGCTGCGCCTGGATATGTCCGAATATATGGAGCGCCACACCGTGGCAAGGCTGATCGGCGCACCGCCCGGCTATGTCGGACACGAGGAGGGCGGGCAGCTGACCGAGGCTGTGCGCCGCCGTCCCTACAGCGTTGTGCTGTTTGACGAGATCGAGAAAGCCCACAGCGACATCCAAAACATCCTGCTGCAGATTCTGGAGGACGGCTGCCTGACCGACTCACAGGGGCGGCGGGCGGATTTTTCGCACACGATTTTGCTGCTGACCTCCAATTTGGGGGCGCGGTATCTTTCGGGGCAGACCGCCCCCATGGGCTTTGGTTCCGCCGACAGTGATACAGCGCGCCGGGGGCAGCAAGCCCTGCAGGAAGCGCGGGCGTTTTTCCGCCCCGAGCTGATGGGGCGGCTGGATGACACCGTGCTGTTTTCGCCGCTTACGCCTAAGCAGCTTACCGCTATTGCCGACCATCTGCTATGCGAGCTGGAAACCCGCGCTGCCGCCCAAGGCTACACGCTGCGCCACACGCCAGCCGCCGCCCGCACCTTGGCGGGGGATACCGTGCCGCCCTACGGTGCGCGTGAGCTGCGCCGCCGGGTCAACCGCGCCGTCGAGCAAGCCCTTGCCGACCGCATTGCCGGGGGTACGGCACAGCCCGGCACCGTCTACACCGCCGACGCTGACGCCGCGGGGCATATCATTTTGACCGAAAGCGACGTCGCCGCCTGCGTATAAGGCGGCAAACGAAAAGGCTTCCCCAAAAGGGAAGCCTTTTCGCATACATTTTACGGTTTTACGCTGAATTCCTGCTCGCAGTAGATGCAGCGGTAGCGACCGCTGGGCGTCAGGGCAAAGATATGGTCGCAGCCTTCCTCCATGGAGGTGATGCAGCGCGGGTTTTTGCACTTGATCACATTGACCAGACGCTTGGGCTGCTCCGGACGAATCTTTTTGCTGACGGTGCCGTTCTCGATAACGGTGATGGAGATCTGCGGGTCCAGATACCCCAAAATATCAAAGTTCAAGCCGGACACATCGCCCTCGATCTTGATGATATCCTTCTTGCCGGTTTTTTGGCTGCGCACGTTCTGCAGCAGCGCCACGCTGGCATTGTCCAGCTTTTCCAACTCCATCATATGGTACAGCGCAAGCCCCGTGCCTGCGGTGATGTGGTCAATGACCACGCCGTTTTGAATTTCGTCAATGTTCAGCATTCCAGTACCGCCTCCCCGGTTTTGGGGTCCTTCAGACCCAGCAACGTCATAATCAGTGCCATACGCATATATACGCCGTTCTGCACCTGCTCAAAGTAGGCGGCGCGGGGGTCATCGTCCACGTCCAGCGTAATTTCGTTGACGCGGGGCAGGGGATGCAGCACCGCCATATCGGCGGGTGCCAGATCCAGCTTTTCCTTGGTCAGGATGTAGCTGTTTTTCAGCCGGACATAGTCCTCCTCATTGAAAAAGCGCTCGCGCTGCACACGGGTCATATACAAAATATCCAGCTGGGGCAGGGCGTCCTCCAAACTGCGGGTTTCCACAAAGGGGATGCCGTTCGGCTCCAGAATTTCGTGGATGATGTAGTCCGGCACGCGCAGCTCCTCGGGGCTGATCAGCACAAACTTCATACCCGGCAGGCGGGACAAGCTCTTGATCAGGCTGTGTACCGTGCGCCCGAATTTCAGATCCCCGCAAAAGCCGATGGTCAGGTTATCCATCCGCCCCTTGCGGTGGCGGATGGTCATCATATCCAAAAGCGTCTGGGTGGGGTGACTGTGACCGCCGTCGCCCGCGTTAATGACCGGGATGCGGCTGTAACGCGAAGCACGCAGCGGGGCGCCCTCCTTGGGGTGGCGCATAGCGGCAATGTCGGCAAAGCAGCTGATCACGCGGATGGTATCGGCGACGGTTTCGCCCTTGGTGGCGCTGGACACCCCGGCATCGGGGAAGCCCAGAACCTGCCCACCCAGATTCAGCATAGCCGCCTCAAACGAAAGGCGGGTGCGGGTGCTTGGCTCATAAAACAGGGTAGCCAGCCGCTTGCGGGCTGCCACGTCCTTGTACGCCGCCGGGTCATCGTGGATACGGTCGGCAAGGTCCATCAGGCGCAGAGTTTCTTCCAGCGTAAAATCTGCCGGGTCGATAAGATGTCTCATAAACAATCCCCTCAAAGTTAAGATTCTTACCTATATATAGCAGGGCGTTGCCGCCCGGTTACCTTATAACAACTTATACCAGCTTGCGCACCATCGCAAAATCAAAGAAATCGGTATACCATGTCTGGCAGCAGATCACCGGCTTGCACAGGCGGGAATAGCAGGTTTCGTCCAAGCGCAGCAGCGCTTGGTCAGCGCGCAGCCCCAGCTGACGGCGCACCCCGGGCGAGCCGGTCACGGCGTGCAGATGTGCCAGTGTCTGGGTGACTTCGGTGTGGCAGTAGGCGGCGGCAATTTCAAAAATCGGTCGGCTGAAATCAATGCGGTCCAGCCGTTTTTCCTCAAACAGCGCCAGCGGCAGAATATCGGTGGAAAACAGCACCGGGGTATCGTCCGCCAGCACGCGGCGGCGCACAAACACCAGCGTCTGGGGTCCCTCATGGGGCAGCCCCAAGCGGCGCAGCATATCCGGGTTGGCAGGCTCCTTGGTCACGGTCAGGCTGTCGCTGTGGGGTTCCTTGCCGATGGCGCGGATCATCTTGTAGAATTCCAGCTTTTTGTCCATGCGGTTTTCCACATTGGTAATATCGCGGTTGATCAGCGTGCCGATGCCGCGCACGCGCTCCAGATATCCGGCGCGTTCCAGCTCGCTCAGGGCGTCGCGCACCGCGGTGCGGCTCAGCCCCAAAAACTCGGCAAGCTCCACCTCGCTGGGCAGCTGCTCTGCCTCGGCATACACGCCGTGGCGCAGCTCATACGCCAGCCGGTCGGCAGCAGCGCGGCTGCGCAGCTCGCCGCCCAGGCGGGTTTCGGTTTCTTTTTTCATTCGGCAAATTCCTTTCGCGCCCGGCAGATGTCCGCCAGGCAGCATTTGTCGCAGTAGGGTTTGGTACGGGCGGTGCAGACCGCACGCCCGTGATCCACCAGTCGATGGCAAAAGTCGTTGCTTTCCTCCGGCGGAATCAGCTTCCACAGAGCTTTTTCCACCTTGGCAGGCTCCTTGACGTTGTCCACCAGCCCGATGCGGTTGCACAGGCGGATGCAGTGGGTATCCGTCACAATGGCAGGCTGCCCGAACACATCACCCATAATCAGGTTCGCGCTTTTGCGCCCCACGCCGGGCAGGGAAAGCAGAGCATCAAAATCCTCCGGCACCTTGCTGCCGAACTCGTCGCGCAGCTTGCGCATACACGCCGAAATATCCCGCGCCTTGCTGTGTCCCAAGCCGCAGGGGCGCACGATCGCCTCAATGTCCGCCGGGTCGGCGGCTGCCAGCTCGTTGACACCGGGGTACTTGGCAAACAGCTCCTGCACCACAACGTTTACGCGGGCATCGGTACACTGTGCCGCTAAGCGCACCTCCACCAAAAGCTGCCACGCATGGTCATAGTCCAGCGTGCAGACGGTTTTGGGATATTCGGCTTTCAGGCGCTCAATACACAGCGCCGCCTGTTCGTTTTTTGTCACTGCATTTTCTCCGTTTCTGTTCTTTCCCCTTGATTCTACCACGCGAATCCACTATAATCAAGTATAGAAGTCGGATTGTTTGTAATACTTTTAAAAAGGAACGCAAAAAATGGAACCTTTAGCACAGCGTCTGCGTCCCCGCACGCTGGACGAAGTCTGCGGGCAACAGCATCTTTTGGGCAAAAATCAGGTGTTCCGCCGCACGGTGGACAGCGGCAAAATCCCCAATATGATCTTTTACGGTCCCTCCGGCGTGGGCAAAACCACGGTGGCCAGCATCATTGCCGCGGGCAGCGGTATGCAGCTGCACAAGCTCAACGGCACCACCGCCGGCACAGCCGACATCAAAGCCGTGCTGGCGGATATCGGCACGCTGGGGGCAAGCGGCGGCATTTTGCTGTATCTGGACGAGATTCAGTATTTCAACAAGCGCCAGCAGCAAAGCCTGCTGGAATGTGTGGAGCAGGGCACCGTCACATTGATTGCCTCCACCACCGAAAACCCGTATTTTTATGTCTACAACGCTCTGCTTTCGCGCTGCACGGTGTTTGAATTCAAGGCGCTGACGGACGCGGATATCCGCAGGGGGCTGCAAAACGCCGCCGCACGCCTTGGCGCGGAGGAACAGCAGCCGGTGCTGATTCCTGACGACGCGCTGGACTATCTGGCGCAAAGCGCCGGGGGCGATATGCGCAAGGCGCTGGGCAATCTGGAATTTGCCGTGACCGCCGCCCCCGTAGAAAACGGCGCCCGCACCATTACCTTAGATATGGTGCAGCAGGTGGCAGTGCGCACCGCTATGCGGTACGACAAGCTGGGCGATGACCACTACGACATTGTTTCGGCGTACCAGAAATCCATGCGCGGCTCTGACCCGGACGCAGCGCTGCATTACCTTGCGCGGCTGCTGGAGGCAGGGGATCTGCCCAGCGCCTGCCGCCGCCTGATGGTCTGCGCGTGCGAGGATGTCGGTCTTGCGTGGCCGCAGATCATCCCCATTGTCAAATCGGCGGTGGACATTGCCAACGCCGTCGGTCTGCCCGAGGCACGGCTGCCGCTGGCGGATGCCGTCATTCTGGTTGCCACCGCGCCGAAATCCAACTCCGGTCACGATGCCATCAACGCCGCCATGGCGGACGTACAGGCGGGGCGCACGGGTCCCATCCCGCGCCAGCTGCAAAACAAGCACTATGACGGTGCCGATGCCAAAGTCAAGGGGCAGCATTACCTCTACCCGCACGACTACCCCAACCACTGGACTGCGCAGCAGTACCTGCCCGATGCCATCAAGGATTGCCGCTATTACGAACCCGGCGACAACAAAAATGAACAGGCATTTGCCCAATACTGGAAAAAAATCAAAGGAGAATAACGGTATGTCTGAGCTCCACTGCGAAACCCTGCATTTTGCCTCCGCTGACCAAAAGCACCAATGCGCCGCCTATCTGTACACGATGCCCGGCGTACCCGTGCGCGCCGTGCTGCAACTGAGCCACGGTATGTGCGAATATGTGCAGCGCTATGCCCCCATGGCGCAGTTTTACGCCGCGCATGGCATTGCACTGGCAGGCAACGACCATCTGGGACATGGCGGAAGTGCCGCCGAAAACGAGCGCGGTCACTACGGCGAGGCGAACGGGCGCTTTCACCTGTTGAACGACCTGCACACAATGAACACCCTGCTGCACGAGAGATTCCCCGATGTGCCGGTGATTTTGTACGGTCACAGTATGGGCAGCTTTTATGCACGCTGGTACGCCGAAATTTTTCCCGAAAGCATCACCGCCGCCATCTTCTCCGGCACGGCAGGTCCCGGTGCCGCCAACCTCTTGGGTCAGCCGCTTGCCGCGTTGATTGCCGCCGTCAAGGGCAACGACTATGTTTCGCCCTTTATGGTCAAGCTGAACTTCGGCAGCTACTGCAAGCGCATCCCCGATGCAAAATCCCCCAATGCGTGGCTGACCCGCGAGGATAGCGTTGTCACCGCCTACGATGCTGACCCGCTGTGTACCTTCCCGTTCACGGCAGGCACCTACCGCGAGATGCTGACGGTACTCAACCATGTCAGCAGCAAAAAGTGGGCGCAGAACTTCAACAAGGATTTGCCCGTGCTGCTGATTGCCGGTGACGGCGACCCCGTGGGCAACTACGGTGCCGGGGTACGCGCGGTCTGGGCTATGCTGGGCGATGCCGGTGTCAAGGATCTGACCTGCCAGATTTGGGAGGATGCCCGCCACGAGCTGCACAACGAAACCAACCGTGCCGAGGTCTATGACTATGTGCTGACTTGGATCGAGAATTATCTGTAAAAAATGAACGCGGCTCCCCGACCCTACGGTCGGGGAGCTTTTTGCATCCGCCGCCCGGCACAGCGGCGCACTATGCCGATTAGCAACTTACATCCACCTTTGCCAATTTCACGGCATAAGAGGCATAATCGTTCACAAATTCTTTTCAATTTACCCTATTGACATTCCACACCAAAGTGATACAATATTAGCAGTCGAGAGGTTAGAGTGCTAAACACAAAATAATTTCCCGATGTATCCCAGCAAATTTCCGTATCTGCAAGTAAAGGAGGTACGCTTTATGAACACGAACCAATTTACCCAAAAAACGTTGGAGGCTCTGCAGAGCGCACAGCGTCTTGCCGTTGAATATTCCAACAACGCCGTAGAGCAGGAGCATCTGCTTGCGGCACTGGCACAGCAGCAGGACGGGCTGATCCCGCAGCTGCTGACCAAGCTCGGCACCGACCCCAATGCTTTTGCGCAAGCCGCCCTGCAAAAGGTCGAGGCTTTGCCCCGGGTCACCGGCTCCGGTCGTGACCCCGACAAGGTTTATATTTCCGGCGACCTCGACCGCGCCTTAAACGCCGCCGAGCAGCAGGCCAAGCAGATGCAGGACGAATATATCAGCGTCGAACACGTATTCCTTGGCATTTTGCAGCGCCCCGGCAAGGCAGCCGCCGAACTGTTCAAGGCGTTCAGCATCACGACCGAGCGCTTTATGCAGCAGCTGTCGCAGGTGCGCGGCAACCAGCGCGTAACGACCGACAACCCCGAATCCACCTACGATGCCCTGAAAAAATACGGGCAGGATCTGGTGGAGATGGCGCGTGCCAACAAGCTGGACCCTGTCATCGGGCGTGATACCGAGATCCGCAACGTCATCCGCATTTTGAGCCGTAAGCGCAAGAACAACCCTGTCCTGATCGGTGAAGCCGGTGTCGGCAAGACCGCCATTGCAGAGGGACTTGCGCAGCGTATCGTGCGCGGCGATGTACCCGAAAACCTCAAGGATCGCACGGTGTTCAGCCTCGATATGGGCGCACTGGTCGCCGGTGCCAAATACCGCGGCGAGTTTGAGGAGCGCTTAAAGAGTGTCCTGAACGAGGTCAAGAAGTCCGAGGGCAAGATCATCCTGTTTATTGATGAGCTGCATACCATTGTCGGCGCGGGCAAGACCGACGGCGCTATGGATGCCGGCAACCTGCTCAAGCCTATGCTGGCGCGCGGCGAGCTGCACTGCATCGGTGCCACAACGCTGGACGAGTACCGCGAGTATATCGAAAAAGACCCCGCGCTGGAGCGTCGTTTCCAGCCCGTTATGGTCAACGAGCCTACCGTGGAGGATACCATCTCCATTCTGCGTGGTCTGAAGGAACGGTATGAGGTCTACCACGGCGTCAAGATTCAGGACGCCGCGCTGATTGCCGCCGCCACACTGTCTGACCGGTATATCACCGACCGTTTCCTGCCCGATAAGGCCATCGACCTTGTGGATGAAGCCTGCGCCATGGTCAAGACCGAGCTGGACTCCATGCCCGCCGAGCTGGACGAGATGAACCACCGCATTACCCAGCTGCAGATTGAGGAAGCTTCCTTAAAGAAGGAAACAGATGAGCTTTCCAAGCAGCGTCTGGACGCGCTGGAAAAAGAGATGGCGGAGCTGCGCGACACCTTCAACAGCAAAAAGGCGCAGTGGGAGAACGAAAAGAACGCCATCAACAAGGTGCAGAGCCTGCGCGCCGAGGTGGAATCCACCAAGGCGGAAATCGAAAAAGCCACCCGCACCGGCGATTACGCCAAGGCCGGCGAGCTGCAGTACGGCAAGCTGCCTAACCTGCAGAAGCAGCTGAGCGAGGAGGAAAAAATCGCCGCCGAGAAGAAGGAATCCAGCCTGCTGCGTGACCGCGTGACCGATGAGGAAATTGCCCGCATCGTGGCGCGCTGGACGGGCATCCCCGTTGCCAAGCTGGTCGAGGGTGAACGCGAAAAGCTGCTGCGCCTGCCGGACGTGCTGCACAAGCGCGTGATCGGTCAGGACGAAGCCGTGCAAAAGGTTTCGGATGCCATTCTGCGTTCCCGCGCCGGGATTGCCAACCCCAACCGCCCCATCGGCAGCTTCCTGTTCCTGGGTCCCACGGGCGTCGGCAAGACCGAGCTGGCAAAAGCGCTGGCACAAGCCCTGTTTGATGACGAAAAGAATATGGTGCGTATTGATATGACCGAGTACATGGAGAAATTCAGTGTATCCCGTCTGATCGGTGCGCCTCCGGGATATGTCGGCTATGAGGAGGGCGGTCAGCTGACCGAGGCCGTGCGCCGCCATCCGTACAGCGTTGTGCTGTTCGATGAAGTCGAAAAAGCACACCCGGACGTCTTTAATATCCTGCTGCAGGTGCTGGACGATGGTCGTATCACCGACAGTCAGGGTCGCACGGTGGACTTTAAGAACACCGTCATCATCCTGACCTCCAACCTCGGCTCGGATCTGATTCTGGAGGATTTGGAAAAGAGCCGCGCCGCCGGTAAAAATGAGCTTTCGGACGAGGCAAAGTCTGCCATTGACCAATTGCTCAAGCGCCAGTTCCGCCCCGAGTTCCTGAACCGTCTGGACGACATCGTCTACTACAAGAGCCTGACCAAGCAGGAGATCGGCTCCATTGTCGATCTGATGCTGGCAGATCTGCGCCGCCGTCTGGAGGACAAGCAGCTGAACCTGACGGTCACGGACGCCGCCAAGAACGCCATCATCGACGGCGGGTATGACCCCATCTACGGCGCCCGCCCGCTGAAGCGGTATATCCAAGCCCACGTTGAAACCATGATTGCCAAAGAGATCATCGGCGGGGCGCACGCGGCAGGGGACACCCTGACCGTGGACGCCGACGCGGACGGCAAGCTGTTTCTGCGTTAAGCACTCATAAGTCAAAGAAGGGGTTCGTCGCGGTGTGGCTGCGCCACGCTCCTGCACTCCTCCTTTGGATTCACCCCGTCGCAAAAAATCACGTTCTCATGCCTAACGGCGACTCGAACGTGATTTTTTGCTCTAGCGGTATTTTCATCGTCGGCACATGTCCGCCGATGAAAATAGATACAAATTTGCTTTTTCGATAGTCTGCAAGAAACCCCGGGTCGCAATGACCCGGGGTTCCTTTTTTGTTTGTCTGTTTAGTAGCTGTCGCGGGATTTTTTGCGCAGCTTGCGCCAGATGTTAAAACCGGAAATAGCAAGCGCCACCAGCAGCATCACGATAACCATCCAGCCGCTGCCGCCCTCCTCAAAGCTTTTCATTTCGCTCCATTGGGCGTCCATGGCGGCGTTGATCTCATCGGGCAGGGTAGTGAACACCTCCGCCTTGTCCAGTACCTCTTGGTCCGGGTAGGCGATCTCGCTGTACTTCAAATCATCGTCCAGCATCTCCCACACGGCGGTGATGGGCGTTGAGTAGCCGATGTAATCGCAGTTGGCAAGACCCACCGACGGCTCACACATATAGTTGATGAACATCTCCGCCGCCTCTTTGTTTTTGGCGTTGGCAGGGATGCACATACTGTCCACAAAGAAGTTCACGCCTTCCTCGGGGTGGACAAACGCCAGGTCGGGGTTTTCGTCGATCATCGTCAGCGCATCACCGGCGTAGTAGGGCGCCATGGCAGCCTCGCCGCCCTCCATCTTGTCGAAAATCTCGTCCATAACGTAGGCTTGCACAACATTTTTCTGCTGCTTCAGCGCGTCCATTACGGTGGACACTTCCTCGACCGACTGCGGGTTCAGCGACAGCCCCAGCATCTTGGCGGCAATGGCGTAGGCATCGCGGGAGTTATTGAACATCAACACATTGTTGGTGTACTCGACATCCCACAGCGCCGACCAGCTTGTGGGCGGCTCCTCCACCATAGTGGTGTTGTAGATCAACCCCGTTGTACCCCAAGTGTAGGGTACGCTGTACACGTTGGCGGGGTCAAAGTCCCAGTCGGTGTACTCCTCGCCGATGTTGGCAAAGTTCGGGATATTGTCGTAGTTCAGGGGGGCAAGCATCCCCTCCTTTGCCATCTTGCCGATCATATACTCTGACGGGAAAATCACGTCATAGGACGCGCCGCCCGACTTCATCTTGGCATACAGGCTTTCGTTGGAGTCAAAGGTCGTGTAGTTGACCTTGATGCCGGTCAGCTCCTCAAAGGCGGAGATGACGTTCACGCTGTCGTCGCTGCCGTCCGAAATATACAGACCCCAGTTGTAGACATTCAGGGTGATGTGGTCGTTGGCAAAGCGGCGCCAATCGTAGTCGCCGGACACCGAGATATCCTCGTTCACTTCAATTTCATCAGCCGCCAAGGCAGGCGCGGCGGTAAACACCGCCGTCAGGCTGACCGCCGCCAGCGCCGCGGCAAGTTTGCGGAATTTTGTCAGCTTTCTCATATCAGCGCACCCCCTCGCCCTCGGCCTGCATGGCCTTGCGGATGGCTTTCTGGTTGCGCCGGTAAGCGCGGGAATCCAGCGCGTTGGAAATGAGAATGATGGTCAAGATCACGCAGAACATCACCGCCGACAGGGCATTGATTTCCGGGCTGACCTTTTTGCGGGTCATCGAGTAGATGGCAATGGGCAACGTCTGCATCGTGCCAGAGTTGAAGTAGGAAATCATAAAATCGTCGATGGAGTAGGTCAGGCAAATCAAGAACGCCGACAAGATAGCAGGGGACAGCTGCGGCAGAATCACCTTGGAAAACGCCTGCCGGGGCGTACAGCCCAAGTCCAGCGCGGCATTGTACAGGCTGGGGTCAAGCTGGCGCAGCTTGGGTCCCACGTTGAAAATCACATACGGCACGTTAAAGGTGATATGCGCAATCAGCAGCGTGGTCCAGCCGAAGATGCCGCCCTCCCCGCCGATGCCGAAATTCTGCGCCATAACGAACAAAAGCATCAAGGAAACGCCGGTGATGATCTCCGGGTTGACAACCGGCACATAGCTGATGTTGTTGATCAGCAGCTGGCTGCGGCGGGACATCGAGTTGATGCCGATGGTCGCCAGCGTACCCAGCACAGTTGCCAATATGCTGGATGCCAGCGCCAGCACCAGGCTGGAGCCCAGCGCCGACAAAATCATCTCGTTATGGAACAGGCTCTTGTACCAATCCAGCGTAAAGCCGGTAAAGTACGAGCGGGATTTGCTCTGGTTAAAGCTGAACGCGATCATAACCGCAATCGGCAGGTACATAAAGCAGAACACCAGCACAATGTAGGTGCGCTGCAAGAGAACGGATTGCTTTTTGTTCATCTTACATCACCCCTTCCATTTCCGACTCGTCAAAGCTGGAGGTAAAGCTCATGCACAAAAGAACAATGACCATCAGCACCAAGCTCATAGCAGAGCCAAGGTTGAGGTTGTAGGAGTTACCGAGGAACTGCAGCTCGATCAAGTCGCCGATCAGCAGGTTGGAGCCGCCGCCCAGCATACGGCTGATAATAAAGGT
>ERZ1034691.473-NODE-473-length-32096-cov-15.802441_pt1 | contig 32096 bp, 28 predicted proteins | sample MGYA00520638_ERZ1034691 | MGnify/ENA primary metagenome ERZ1034691 (study PRJEB33766, sample SAMN09781763) | gut metagenome | biome: gut microbiome | host: Homo sapiens | place: Madagascar | study: EMG produced TPA metagenomics assembly of the PRJNA485056 data...
GCTAAAACTAAGTTTGTTAAAACAGGCGACAGCCTTTTATAAAAGAAATGATTAACTTTTCATTATATATCGAATGGCTTTCTTGTTGCTATCGCAACTTTTAAAGGCTAACGCCGTTGTGTTCAAGCCGCCAAACAGCGAGCTGTTTGGCTATCGTTAGCTTGCATAAACGGAAAGTATTTGTGGGCTTTGCCCACACCCACGACCTTTGAAAAGGTCGACCAAACTTTTATAATTGCTTGGCTAAACTGTGAACTAAACCATAATTTATTTTAATTTTTAACATAAGAATCCACAAACACAAAAGCCACTTTTGAACTAAATCAAAAGTGGCTTTCACTCTTATATAATAAAACTTTAAGAAATCATATCTTTAAGTTTCTGTTCAACTGCTGCAGCATCTGCTTTACCACGGCTGTTCTTCATTACATTACCGACAAGAGCCTTAATTGCTTTTTCCTTACCGTTCTTGTAATCATCTACAGCCTTAGGATTGTTCTCTATAGCCTGTTTACAAAGTTCATTTACAGTGTTTTCGTCAAGTCCTGCCATATCACTTTCACTGATAAAATCAAGTGCTCCCTTGCCGGAATCAAGCATTTTCTCAAGTGTAGCCTTAGCAAGGTTATTGCGTATCTTGCCGCTGTCAATCAATTTTACAAGCTCATTGAGTTGTTCAGGTGTTATAGATACATCAAAAGTTTCCTTATCAGCCTCGGTTTCTGTTCTGCGGAAAATCTGACCGATAATAAAGTTAGATACAGACTTTGCGGATTTTACACCCTCGCAAGCCTTATCAAAGAACTCGCTGATTTTTCTGTATTTTGTAAGAAGTTGTGCATCCTTTTCAGGAATTTCAAGTTCTTCAATATATCTCTTGCATTTGTCAGAAGGAAGTTCAGGCATTTCAGCCTTTAAGCTCTCCACAACATCTCTCGGAACATTGATTGTAACAAGGTCAGGATCTCTGAAATAACGGTAATCGTGAGCGTCTTCTTTACTACGCATTGAAGATGTAGTGTTTGTTGCATCATCATAACGGAGAGTTTCCTGCACTACTTTGCCGCCGCTCTCAATTAAATCTACCTGACGCTCATACTCATACTCCATTGCTTTGGCAATATTTGTAATTGAGTTCATATTCTTAATCTCTGTTCTTGTTCCAAGAGTTTCGCTGCCCTCAGGACGAACAGAAATATTAACATCGCAACGCATTGAGCCTTCCTGCATACGGCAGTCGGAAATTCCTATATAGCGCATTACCTGCTGTAATTTTTCTACATACTCCTTAGCCTCGTCAATAGAACGAATATCAGGCTCCGATACAATCTCGATAAGAGGAACACCGCCACGGTTGTAGTCGACATATGTGTCGCCGTGCTGATGAATAAGTTTTCCTGCATCTTCTTCAATATGAATATGGTGAAGTCTGATTTTTCTGCCGTTAGAAAGCTCTACATAGCCGCCGATTGAAAGCGGCGCATAAAGCTGGCTGATCTGATATGCCTTTGAAAGGTCGGGATAGCAATAGTTTTTTCTATCCATTTTAGAAATCTCTGCAATTTCGCCATGTGTAGCAAGACCTGCCTTAATGCCAAAGTTTACAACCTCTCGGTTCAACTTTGGAAGTGTACCGGGAAGTCCGATACATACAGGACAGCAATGTGAGTTAGGTGCACCGCCAAACGCTGTTGTACATGAGCAGAAAATTTTTGTCTTTGTAGCAAGTTCAATATGGGTTTCAAAACCCGCAACTAATTCGTATTTCACAGCTTAACACCCCACTTTGTATCCTTAAAGTTTTCTCCGGCAGCCTGCTGATACTTAAACGCTGCATTTAAAATTTCAGCCTCGCCAAAACTCTTGCCGATAAGCTGCATACCGATTGGCATACCGTTTGCGTTAAATCCGCACGGAACGGATACACCCGGAAGTCCTGCAATATTAACAGGTACGGTACAAATATCTGTAAGATAAGTTTCAATCGGATCGGAAACTGCGTGACCCGCCTCGAAAGCAGTCATAGGAACTGTTGGAGCAAGAATTACATCACAATGCTCAAATGCATCTGTAAATGCCTTTACAATAGTTCCACGCAAATTCTGTGCCTTTTTATAATAAGCGTCATAATAACCGGCAGAGAGTACATATGTGCCGAGAAGAATTCTTCTCTTAACTTCCTCACCAAAGCCCTCTGAACGGGTGCGGCAAATCATATCGTGAGTGCCGTTATAATGCGGTGTTTTATAACCAAAACGAATACCGTCGTATCTGCCGAGGTTTGAAGATGCCTCTGCACAGGCAATAATGTAATAAACAGGAAGAGCAAACTTAAGTGCGGGCATATCAAAATACACTATTTCTGCACCGAGTGATTCATAAACTTTTGCGGCATTGAGAACTGCCTCTTTAACATCGTCACGAATACCGTCAAGATATTCACGAGCGATACCGATTTTCATACCTTTGATGTCATTGTTGAGCTTTCCGTAAGTTGCGCCGCCGACATTACCCTTTGAAGTGCTGTCTTTTTCGTCATACTGCGAAATTGCATCAAATACAATAGACGCATCTTCAACGCTCTTTGTGATAGGTCCAATTTGGTCAAGGGAGCTTGCGTATGCGATAAGACCGTAACGAGATACACTGCCGTAGGTTGGTTTAAGGCCTACAATACCGCAAAAACTTGCAGGCTGACGGATAGAACCGCCTGTATCAGAACCAAGTCCGTATGCTGCAATGTTTGCGCCGACAGCGCTTGCTACGCCGCCTGATGAACCACCGGATACATACTTTGTGTTAAACGGATTCATTGCACCGCCAAAGCATGAGGTTTCACACGAAGAGCCCATTGCAAATTCGTCCATATTTGTTTTACCGAGCATAACTGCATTTTGTGCAGAAAGATTCTCCCATACAGTTGCATTATAAATCGGCTTGTAACCTTTAAGGATTTTAGAACAGCAAGTAGTTTCAATGTCCTTTGTGGAAAGGTTATCTTTCAATGTCATCGGAACACCCTCGAGCATACCGATTTCTTCGCCCTTTGCAATTTTTTCGTCAACAGTCTTTGCGGTTTCAAGCGCTGTATCGGGAGTTACATTTACATAAGCGTTAAGCTCGCCGTTTGATTTTTCTATTTCTTCAAGATAGCTTTTAGTAAGCTCCGTACACGAAACCTGCTTGGAAACAAGCATTTCGTGAATTTTTGCAATACTACCCATTTTTACACCTCTTATTCTCTGCCTCTGACAAGGAAATGCGACTCTGCCTGCTCAGGCGCATTTTTCAAAATTTCCTCGCTGTCATATGACTCAACCACAACATCCTCACGAAATACATTTGAAAGGTTGTTTATGTTGTCAAAGCTCTCACCGCTTGTGGGAGCATTATTGATTGTATCGGCAAAATCTATAATTTCCTGCATTGACTGAGTAAGACTGTCAAGCTCCTCTTCGGGAACAAACAGCTTTGAAAGCAACGCAATGTTTTCAACATCTTCTCTTGTTACCATAGAAACCATCCTTTGTATAAACAGAATCAGGGCAAGTCATAAAAACAACTCGCCCTTTGAGTATATATGAAGTTATCTTAATTTAATGTGAACTTCACGCAGCTGCTGCTCTGTTACCTCTCCCGGTGAACCAAGGAGAAGATCCTGAGCGTTTGAGTTCATTGGGAAAGCAATAACCTCTCTTATGTTCTCTTCTTCAGTAATGAGCATAATCATTCTGTCAACGCCAGGAGCCATACCTGCATGAGGCGGAGCACCGTACTGGAATGCGTTGTAGAGAGCAGAGAATTTAGCCTTAAGCTCGTCTTCGGTATAGCCTGCAATCTCAAATGCCTTAATCATAATGTCGAGGTCGTGGTTACGAACAGCACCTGATGAAAGCTCAACACCGTTGCACACGATATCATACTGATAAGCAAGAATATCGTCAGGATTTTTGTTGAGCAAGCTGTCCATACCGCCCTGAGGCATTGAGAATGGATTGTGAGTAAAGATTACCTGACCTGTTGTTTCGTCATGCTCATACATTGGGAAGTCAACGATAAAGCACATCTCAAACTTTGACTTGTCAATAAGGTCAAGACGGTTAGCAACCTCTGTACGAATCTGACCTGCGAGCTTTGGAGCGTCCTTTTCTGTATCGGCAATAAAGTAAATTACATCGCCTGCGTTTGAATTGTTGCGCTTAATAAGCTCCTCTCTGTCGCCCTCTTTAAGAAACTTATCGATAGGACCGTCAAATGTCATATCATCTCTTACCTTAACATAGCCGAGTCCCTTCATACCGATAGAAAGCGCAAATTCTTCCATCTTCTTAAACCAGCTCTTAGACTGCTTAGCAGCACCCGGAACATTGATAGAACGAACTGTCTTTTTAAGGAATGGCTTGAAGTCTGTTTCCTCAAACATATCGCTGATTTCAACGATAACGAGTGGGTTACGGAGGTCAGGCTTGTCTGTACCGTATTTGAGCATACTCTCGGCATACGGAATACGAACAAACGGAGGCTTAGAAACCTCTTTATCTGTAAACTTTGTGAATGTTTCGTAAAGCACTTCTTCTGCAACAGCAAATACATCTTCCTGAGTAGCAAAAGCCATTTCAAAGTCAAGCTGATAGAACTCGCCCGGCGAACGGTCTGCTCTTGCATCCTCATCTCTGAAACAAGGAGCAATCTGGAAGTATCTGTCAAAACCCGATACCATAAGGAGCTGTTTGAAAATCTGCGGAGCCTGCGGAAGAGCATAGAATTTGCCCTTGTGCTTACGGCTCGGAATAAGATAATCTCTTGCTCCTTCCGGTGATGAAGTTGAAAGAATCGGTGTCTGAATTTCATTAAATCCCATCTCGTTCATTTTTGCACGAAGGAATGTTATAATCTGTGAACGGAGCATAATATTGTTATGCACCTTCTGATTACGAAGGTCGAGGAAACGATACTTTAAGCGTACCTCCTCAGAAGTATTGGTAGAAGTGGCAACTTCAAACGGAAGTGCGTTTTTACATTTGCCGAGAACAGTAATGTCATCTGTGTGTACCTCAACATAACCGGTAGCAATCTTAGAGTTGATAGTTTCTTCATCTCTCTTTACTACCTTACCGCTCAATGTTACAGTACATTCCTTGTTAATTCCCTTGAGCAGCTCATCGTTATGAACTACTACCTGAAGAACACCGTACTGATCACGAATGTCAAGGAACATTACGCCGCCGTGGTCACGGATATTTTCAACCCAGCCTGCTACACGAACTTCCTGTCCGATATTTTCTTCTCTTAACTCACCGCAAGTTACGGTGCGATACTGATTAGCTTTTATCATATATCTACAGTTCCTTTCACTGATATTGTGCTAAATTGCCTATTCTTTTGTATTATACCACAATTTGCCTAAGCAATCAATATTTTAAGTGATTTTTATTTCAAAAATTCTATCTTTTTCAGACAATGCCGCACAAATAATGTGCGGCACCGTTTATTCAACACTCTTAAGGCTTTCAACCATATTTACTTTTTTAATCTTAAATCCCATTGCAAAATTCACAATCAAAGCAAATGCAAATGTCAGCAAAGCCGCAAAAACGAATGATGTTGGCAAAATATCTCTGCCAAACATTATATTGTCAACCTCAACGGTCAGAATAATAAATCTTGTAAGGAAAATACCGAGAACAAGTCCCGACAAAATACCTCCGAGGGTAAGCACGATATTTTCTTTATAAATAACACTTGAGGTTTCTCTGCTGTAAAATCCGAGCACCTTAAAAGTTGCGATTTCACGCACACGCTCTGCAATGTTAATATTTGTAAGATTATAAAGTACTACAAACGCAAGTACCGCTGCACAAATAATCATAACAAGCACAACCATATTAAGTGAATTGAGCATATCTTCAATTTCACCTATACCTGACGAAAGATAGGTTACACCCGCTACTTTATCATTCATCAGCATTTTTTCACCGAACGCAGTCTGCTCGTCGGGATTTTTCAGTACAACCTGTGCCATATTAAACTGCGGTTCTTCTCCGAATTTTTCACTATAAAGTTTAGGAGAAATAAACACATAATTCTTTATATACTGTTCATAAATTCCGCCGACTGTAAGCTCTGCGGTTTTATCATCAACAGTTACACTTATGGTATCACCGACCTTGACAGACAATTCGGTCGCCATTTTTTCATTTATCATTACGGAATCATCGGTAATATCAAGGTGCTTATTGTTGCCCCTTGTTCTAAGTTCTGTAACCTCCGAAAATCTCTGCGGATCTTCCATTACCGTAAGATAGGTGCTTTCATCTTTTACAACATTATTTTTCTTTACAACAACTTCCTGTTGACCTACAAGCATAATTGACGCAGCGTCACCCGTATTGTTTATTTCATTTTTCAGATAATCAAGTTGTTTGGCATTTCCGCCTTCTTTAGGAATAACAACCGCATTATATTTGAATATTTCGCTAAACTGTGTATCAGAAAGCGGAATAAAGCTGTTTTTAAGTCCGAATGCCGCAACTATCAAAGCCGTGCAGCCTGCAATGCCTATGATTGTCATAAACATTCTTGATTTATATCTGAAAATATTTCTTGTAGTCAGCTTTGCGGAAAAATTCATATGTTTCCATATCGGAGTAATTCTCTCAAGAAGTATCCTCTTGCCTGCTTTCGGAGTTTTAGGTCTTAGAATTTTTGCACAGCTCTGGCTTAATTCTCTTACACATACTATTACAGAAACAAGCAATGTACAGAGTACGGCGGCAAGCGTACTGAGTATAATACTCTGTGCATCAGGTACAATGCTGATGTCAGGCATATAATACATAATCTGATATGCATTATAAATAATATACGGCAATGTATTTATGCCTATTAATACGCCAACGGTGCAACCGATTACACCTGCAAGAACCGCATAAATCGCAAATTTCATTATTATGCTTAAGTTATTGTAGCCGAGTGCTTTTAATATTCCGATTTCTTTACGCTTTTCCTCTACAAGTCTTGACATTGTGGTTACACAAACCAAAACCGCAACGAGTAAAAAGAACATTGGGAATACCGTTGCTACCGCACCGAGTCGCTCAACATTCTGTCCAAAGTCTGAATAATCCGGATTATCCGACCTGTCAAACACATACCACTTTGGCTCTGCTATTTTGCTTATCTCATCTTCGGCATCTGCTATTTTCTGCTCTGCCTCTTTAAATTTATCGTCAGCCTCGGCTTTTGAATCGTTGTATTCTTTCCAACCGTCATCAAGCTTTTGTCTGCCGCTTATTTTCTGCTCCTCAAGTTCGGACTTTCCGTTGTCATACTTTTCCTGTGCTGCCGCAAGTTCGGTTTCAGCCTGTGATATTTGAGCTTGTCCCTCTGCTTTTTTGCTTTCAAGCTGTGCTTGTCCGTCTGCAAGCTGTTGTTCGGCGCTTTGAATTTGAGCAAGCGCATAGTCAAGCTGTGCCTGTCCTTCCGCTTTTTGTGTTTCAAGCTCTTGTTTTCCGTTGTTCAGCTGTTGTTCTGCCGTATCAAGCTGTTCTTGCGCCATAGCAAGTTTTGTTTCACAATCTGCTAAAACTGCCTGAACCTGTGTAAGCTGTTCCTGCAATACAGCAAGAGCGGTTTCGTCCTCTGTTACCTCAATTTGCGCCTGTAAAGCCTCAATCTGTGATTTGCAAGTTGCTATTGCGGTTTCAAGCTGCGGCTTTTGATTGTTTTCAAACTCACTTTTTGCGGTATTGAATTCATCTTCTTTTTCGGCAAGAGTTTCTTCCGCTATGCTGATTTTTGAATTATATTCTTCAATGCCTGCATTATATTCGGCTTTTGCACTGTCAAGTTCCGCCTGCGCAGAAGAAAGTTCGCTTTCACCTTTCGCAATGCCGTTTTCGTATTCTTCTTTAGCAGTTTCAAGCTGACTTTTTCCGTCATCTATCTGCTTTTTGGCTGTGTCAAGTTGCGATTGTGCATCTGAAATCTTATCTGTATATTCTTTTTCCGAATTATCTAAAGTTGTTTTTGCATCATCAAGTTTTGTAAGAGCCTCGGATTTTTCGGTTTCATAATCGTTTTTACTGTCCTCAAGTTCCTGTTTTGCTTTGCCTATAACATCTTTATCGAATGCCTCACAGCGTAAATCAGCGGTATTTTCAAGAACAGTTGTAAAGCTTTCAATGTCTTTTTCGTATTCGTCATCAAAGGCTGAACCGTCGCCGTCAGAAAAAACGGTTTTCACATACATTTCCGTATATCTTTCGGTTACAAAATCATCCTGATAAATATACATAAATGCTGCAATATTGCCGTTGCCGATTGTAGTTGAGCCACGCTGATACGAAATATACATAGGTGATTCCACTTTACCGACGACAGTATATTCAAGCGTATCTACCATATCAAGTGCATTGGATTCTCCGCTTTCACTTCCAAATACAACCTTGTCGCCGATTTTATAATCACTGCTGCCGACACTGCCGTATTCAACAAGGATTTCACCCTTTTTCTCGGGTAGTCTTCCCTCTTTTATGTTTAATGTATTAAGAGTTTTATTATTGTTATAACTTTTAGGTGCAGCGGTTACTCTTATAACCTTGCCGTTACCGCCGTTTCCGTTTGATTTTAAAACAAGGTCGGCAAAATACGATGGCATAACATCGGTTACATTGTCAAGATTTTCAACCGCTTTTACATCATCTTTATCAAATCCGACAGTAGATACAAGCCTGTAATCCATAAGATTGGATTGAGAATAATACTCGTCTGCCATATTGTACATTGACGGAACCGTAGCTTTGATTCCGGCAAAAAATCCAACACCGAGTGCAATAATCGCAAGTATAGAAATAAACCTTGCTTTAGAATTTGCAATTTCTCTGAAAGTATTTTTTAACAGGGTTTTAGTCAATGTCCTCTCCCCTTTCGCAGAAAATATGAATTACCATTCGATTTCTTCAACATTTTTAGGTTCATCATTGTGAACATCCATAATTACCCTGCCGCTTCTCATCTTTATAATATGATCTGCCATTGGGGTAATTGCTGAATTGTGGGTTATGAGAACTACCGTCATATTTTCTTTTCGGCAGGTTTCCTGCAAAAGTTTTAAAATCTGTCTGCCAGTATTATAGTCAAGAGCACCCGTCGGCTCATCGCAAAGTAAAAGTTTAGGTCGCTTGGCAAGTGCTCTTGCAATAGAAACTCTCTGCTGTTCACCGCCCGAAAGTTGAGCAGGAAAGTTTGCACTGCGCTGTGAAAGTCCGACGCTTTCAAGCGCCTCTGTACTGTCCATCGGATTTTTACTTATCTGCGTTGCAAGCTCTACATTTTCTTTTGCGGTAAGGTTAGGCACAAGGTTATAAAACTGAAATACAAAACCAATGTCAAACCGTCTGTATTCAATAAGCTGTTTGTCTTTCAGCTTGCTTATATCTCTGCCGCCGACAATAATACTGCCTTTTGTACAGGTATCCATTCCGCCGAGAATATTAAGTACGGTTGTCTTGCCTGCACCCGATGCACCGACTACCACGCAAAACTCGCCCTGCTCTATATTAAAAGAAACACCCTCGACAGCGTTAATAGTCACTTCACCCATTTTATATATTTTGTAAACATCTTTAAATTCAACAAGGCTCATAATATCCTCCCGTAACGATAAATTTTCTTTGCTTTTTAAAGTGCTGAATATACAGAATAAACCTGCTTATAATACAATATTATAGCACTTTTTACACCTCTTATCAATATACAAATACAGTGTTGATGTCGAATAAACCACAATATGACAAAACCGACCAAATTAATTGGCAATTGGCTTGACGAGGGTAGAAAATTATGCTAAAATACTAACGAACATAGGTTATTGCAGTGTAGATTGTTTGGTAATTACAACTCACCGCAAATTCTGATACTATGTAATTTAAGAAACAGAAAGGTTGATACTGAAATGGCAAAGATTGATTTAACTAAGTATGGTATTACCGGTACTACTGAAATTATCCACAATCCTTCCTATGACGAACTCTTTAACGAGGAAACAAAGGCTGATTTGGAAGGCTATGAGGTTGGACGTGAAACTGAGCTCGGCGCAGTTAATGTTATGACCGGTATTTACACAGGCCGTTCACCTAAAGATAAGTTCATCGTTATGGACGAGAATTCAAAGGACACTGTATGGTGGACTTCTGACGAATACAAGAACGACAACCATCCTGCAACACAGGAAGCTTGGGAAGCTGTAAAAGCGCTTGCTAAGAAAGAGCTTTCAAACAAGAAGCTTTATGTTGTAGATGCATTCTGCGGCGCTAACCATGATACAAGAATGGCAGTTCGTTTCATCGTTGAGGTTGCTTGGCAGGCTCACTTTGTAACAAATATGTTCATCAAGCCATCTGCTGAAGAGCTTGAGAACTTTGAGCCTGATTTCGTTGTTTACAACGCATCAAAGGCTAAGGTTGAGAACTACAAGGAGCTCGGTCTTAACTCTGAAACAGCTGTAATGTTCAACATCACAAGCCGTGAGCAGGTTATCGTAAACACATGGTACGGCGGCGAGATGAAGAAGGGTATGTTCTCAATGATGAACTACTACCTCCCACTTAAGGGTATTGCTTCAATGCACTGTTCAGCTAACACAGATAAGAACGGCGAGAACACAGCTATCTTCTTCGGTCTTTCAGGTACAGGTAAAACTACACTTTCAACAGATCCTAAAAGACTTCTCATCGGTGATGACGAGCACGGTTGGGACGACAACGGTGTATTTAACTTCGAGGGCGGCTGCTATGCTAAGGTTATTAACCTTGACAAAGAGTCAGAGCCTGACATCTACAACGCAATCAGAAGAGATGCTCTTCTTGAGAACGTAACAGTAGATAAGGACGGTAAAATTGACTTTAACGACAAGACAGTTACAGAGAACACTCGTGTATCTTACCCAATCAACCACATTGAGAACATTGTTCGTCCTGTATCTTCAGCTCCTGCTGCTAAGAATGTAATCTTCCTTTCAGCAGATGCTTTCGGTGTACTTCCGCCTGTATCAATCCTTACTCCTGAGCAGACAAAGTACTACTTCCTCTCAGGCTTTACAGCTAAGCTCGCAGGTACAGAGCGTGGCATTACAGAGCCAACTCCAACATTCTCTGCTTGCTTCGGTCAGGCTTTCCTTGAGCTCCACCCAACAAAGTATGCTGAAGAGCTTGTTAAGAAGATGGAAAAGAGCGGTGCTAAGGCTTACCTCGTAAACACAGGTTGGAACGGCACAGGCAAGCGTATCTCTATTAAGGATACAAGAGGTATCATCGACGCTATTCTCGATGGTTCTATCACAAAGGCTCCTACAAAGACAATTCCTCACTTCAACTTTGAAGTTCCTACAGAGCTCCCAGGCGTAGATCCTGCAATTCTCGACCCACGCGACACATATACAAATGTTGCTGATTGGGAAGCAAAGGCACAGGATCTTGCAGCTCGTTTTGTTAAGAACTTTGCTAAGTACGAAGGCAACGAGGCAGGTAAGGCTCTCGTAGAGGCAGGCCCTAAGGCTTAATCTTTGTATTAATTTTAGTACAAGCTAACTAAATAAATTTAAGGGTGCTTTCCATACGGACAGCACCCTTTTATAATGCGTAATATTCTTAATATTTAAGACTTTAATGAAAAAATATCAACCTTTTACTTGCACAAAAGACTATTAAACAGCATAGATTTATCCCCGTACTTTTAATAAAAATCAAGAAATAGAATTAATAAAAACAACTGCCGCACCGATCATCATAATTGCGAATACAACAACCGCAACTATCATTGAAATATTATTACTCAATGCGTTTAAATCCAAACTGTTAGACGAATTAGACTTTTTATTGGGGGCAAGCACCGGAATGTGACATTTCTTTGCCCATACAATCAGTGAATTGTAATTATCACACCAACTAGAAACACCTACAAGTTTTTTGCCGTTGACATAAATTTTAGCGGTTTTAATCCTGCTCACCTTTATGTAATTAATCTGATCATAATGATATGCTTCATCTTTATAATAAAGATAGCTCGTCTGTACACTCGGGCATTTTTTTAGTTTTAAACATATAAGTAAAGCTATAGCAAAAAATATTGCAGTGCTCAATATGCTTATTATCAGAATTTGAACAGTACTTAAAGTAAAAGGCGTATGATTAACGGAAGAAGTAATCGCCTCCCGTATCAAAACTTTTGCGACAGGAATCAAGCCGATAACTATAATTGGTATAATAACGAAAAATCCGTTAAAATCATAGTTCAAATCAAATTTCGTATTAAAAACCGACTTTTCAATGGCTGCATTTTCTTCATTTTGCCGCCTTACATCAAAATACTCAAGCTCTTCTTTGGCATAATCATTTAAATCGTTAACAATTGGCATAATGTTTCCCCTTTTTAAATTCTTTATTATTACCATAGCGGTTGCTATACCGCCGTCCTGCATCATTTTTGCGAAATAATCCGTTTATCGGTAGTTATAGTCAAACATCCTATAAATTTATTTAAAAAATCGTCAAGCGCAGAAATATCTTGCATAAATCCGATTTCTATCGCCCGGCAAATTCTAAAAGCATAACGATATGCGTTCTCGTTTTTCATCTGACAAATCTGTAATGCAAGCGATGCTGTTAATCTTTGTTCTTCACGACCGAACAATGCATCAATACTTACACCAAGCGCCTGCGATATGTCAGGCAATAATTAGGCATCAGGCGTGCCGCCTCTCTCCCACTTTGACACAGCTTGCGTTGTAACACCTAACAAGTGACCGAGCTGTTCTTGCGTAAGTCCTTATACGGTAACACCCTTTTGTATCTCTGTTATTGCTATTTTAAATTTTTATCTATAAATTCGATATAAGGTTTTCTATTATAAACACTGTTATAATTATTTTTATACCATTCATATTCTTCTTTTAAACCAACTTCGAGTGGAATTGTTGTTGGCATAAGTTCATTTTGTTTTTTAACATCAAGAATATATTCATAATCATAAAAGCAAAAATAATCTCTCTGTTGAACAGATTTATCTACTTCTACAAATTCAGGTATTTTTCCTACTGCTTTATAACAAAGTTTAACCCATTCCTTAACAGTAATTATATCACTGTTTCCGACATTGTATATATGATTGTCAGGTTTCTTTTTAATAATTAATTCTATAAATTTACATAAATCAGATACATTATAAAACTGTAACTTCATATCACCGTTTTGCGGAATATAAAACTTTCTGCCTTTTTCGGCACAGTCAAAAGGAAATGCTTCACGGTAAAGGTTTTCATAAATTCCATAAAAATATGGAGGTCTTAAAATATATGCATTAGGGCAATGTTCAAGTAAGTAGTTCTCTGCCATTAATTTATTAACACCGTAATCACCCCATACAGAATTTTTACCACAAGTTTGTTCCTCTGTAAAAGGCTGACTGTTAGTTTCAGGATATACTGCGCTTGAACTTATGAAAATATAATCATCAAATGTAACACCGGAATTCAGCAAACTTTCTATGTGAGCCTTATTATAAGCTGTAACATCAATAATTAAATCAAAATGTTTATCTTTTAACAAGTTTTTTAAATTCATTCTGTCACAGTTAATCAGATGAACTCCGTCTAATTGCGCTCTGCTGTTTCTGTTAATAACATACACTTCATTATTTCTTTTGAGAAAATATTCCGCAGTAAATTTACTAACAAATGTTGTTCCGCCGGTAACAAGAATTTTCATAGTAACAACTCCCTTTTGAATATTATAAAATGCATAACACACCTTACACTTTTAATTATACTTTACACGCAAATTTTTTGTCAACTGAAAACTTGAAAAATGCAATTACCTCAATTATAATAATTACATAACATTATAATTGAGGTAAATATGAAAACTAAAAAACGAAAAACCACAAAAATTACTGTTCCGACCGCACTTGCATTGCTATGCTGTTTTGCGGTAATTTTAATTATAAACAATCAGCCCACAGAAAATACTGCAAAAGACGAAATTATCTCCCTTAAAGATATTCCCGATTATTCAGGTTCTGCTTTTATAGAAATAAACGGCAACGAACCATATTTCAGTGATGACGATTACACAACATCATCATTTGAATACTATGCGGATTTAGACGAATTAGGAAGGTGCGGCACTGCCTATGCCTGCGTTGGTACAGATATAATGCCGACAGAAGAGAGAGGTCAGATAGGCAGAATTAAACCGTCAGGCTGGCAAACAGTAAAATATGACTTTATTGACGGAAAATATCTGTACAATCGCTGTCACCTTATCGCCTATCAGCTTACGGGCGAAAATGCAAATGAAAAGAATTTGATAACAGGAACAAGATACCTAAATGTAACGGGTATGCTGCCCTTTGAAAATATGGTTGCAAATTATGTAAAAACAACCGGTAATCACGCACTTTACCGTGTAACTCCTGTTTTTGAAAATGACGACCTTGTTGCCAAAGGAGTATTAATTGAGGCAAAATCCGTTGAAGATAAAGGCGAGGGTGTAACATTGTGCGTATACTGCTACAATGTTCAGCCAAATGTAACTATCGACTATAAGACAGGTAAAAGTGAATATAACGAAAATGAATACTAAACAAATTCCCGCAATGCATTAATCTGCATTACGGGAATTTTTCGTATTACGATCTTTTACATAATTATATAGCTGTCAAAATATTTTTCTTGAAATTTAATCTGCCGCATAAATTTTTCTTTAGTAAAAGAAATGTTTTCAGGTGTAACAATCCATTTTTCTTCTATATCATCATTACGATGAACAATCACAATTACTTTTCTTTTAAAAGATTTAAGCGGATAATTCAAGCCTAAAATATAAGAGTTCTGCTCCTCACCTTCCGATGCAATTACACCGAGTACATAACCGTAATTAACAGAACAGTAAATATCTTTACATATTTTGCTTTTTAAGAATATTTATCTTCTTTTATATATGACAATTTCAGGATTTGAACAATTTTCACCGTACTCGCTTACAAGAATAAAATCCAATCCGGCAACCAAACCAAAACATCTTGTAATAGAGCCATAACAAATAATATTTATATCAAATTTATCTAAAACATTTATATAAAACTTAATGATCAATTATTTGTTTGTTTTTTGGGGAAGTGTTACAAGCATTACTGTTCCATTTTTGTCGCTTTTTTCAGCTTTTACCGTACCGTTGTGCAAAAGTACAATTTCCCATACAAGTGATAGTCCAAGACCTACACCGCCGTATGCTCTGCTACGAGATTTATCAACACGGAAAAATGGTTGAAAGATACTTTCTCTGTACTGCTCGGGTATACCATAACCGTTATCTTTAACTCGTATATAAAGCTGATTATCCTTTTCGTCAACAGTTATAATTACAGAAGCATTTTCTCTGTTGTAGCGTATTGCGTTTTCAGTTAAATTAAATAATAAACGATAAATTAAGGTGTCACTGCCTATCATCATACCATTGCCGTTGTATTCAAGGCGAATATTCTTTTTTTCTGCAAGGGGAGCAAGGTCGGTAAATATTTCTTCAATCATAGGGGCAATTTCTATTGTATCTTTGCACTCAACTGTACGAAGCTCACTCATTTCAAGCAGAGTTTTTGTCATTTGTGACATTCTTTCGTTTTGCTCTTGTAGCAGTGCAAGAAATTCTGCTGTATCGTTGCTCATATTTGGGTGCTCAACAGAAAAAAGTTCAATTTGTGCTTGAATTAAGGCAAGTGGTGTTCTTAACTCGTGCGCTGCATTTCCTGTGAATTGCCGTTGAGCAGCAAAACCGTTGTCGAGTCGGTCAAGCATATTGTTAAATGATTGACAAAACTGTTTAAATTCCGGCAAAACATCGTCGCTTATTTTCATATCTGCCAAATTGTTGGGCTGTACATTCTCTACTTGAGAGGCAAAACTTTTTAGCGACTTTAAAGCACGACCACTGACAAAATATGCAAGTATACCACCAAGTACGCTTACGGCAATTGTTATGTACCAATTAGTAGTATTGAATGAATCTTGTGCACCACTGATAATAATGGTAAGCTCACTGTCGAGATTTTTATTTTCCGGATTAAATGAACTCGGTTTTCCTTTATCAATTTCACTATATGCTGATATTCCGTTGCCTATTGAATCCATATATCGTTTGCCTGAATAACCGATTAAACAATTCATTAACACACAAGTTATGCAAATTAAAACTGTGGTCATTAAGGTTATTCGCCATTGTAAAGAAAGTTTTTTCATTTTTTCTCCTCCATTACATAGCCCTCGCCTATACGGTTGTGAATAGGGTCATAGTCTAATGCACTACGAAGCTTTTTCCTTAATGATGAAATGTGCACTCTTATTGAGTTGCTGAAATTGTCAACACTGCTGTCCCATACGTGTTCAATCAACTCCTCTTGACTTACAGGTCTGCCTTGATTTAACATTAGATATTCAAGTATTCCTGTTTCCTTACGAGTTAAAGATAATTCTTCATCATTTACATCTGCTTTGCGTGTTTTTGTGTTAAATGAAAGATTTGAACATTTTAAAACAATATCGTTTTGAGTGAACTTTCTAAGGGTAAGGTTTCGTATTCTTGCCGAAAGCTCATCTAAGTGAAATGGTTTTGTTAAATAATCATTTGCACCTTCATCTAATCCTAAAACCTTGTCTGCAACCTCACAACGAGCCGATAAAATTAAAACCTTTGTGTCAATGTCTGTTTGCCTCAGAGTTTTTAATACCGTCATTCCGTCAACATTAGGGAGGTTTAAATCGAGCACAACAAGGTCGAAACTTTCAACACTAAGCATATCTAATGCCTTTTGACCGTCATAGCAATAATCAACACTATAAGCAAGACGCTTAAGACTTCTTACGATTGTGTCACAAAGGGCAACCTCGTCTTCAACAACTAAAATATGCATAAATATCTCCTAACACTTGTATTATTGGTTAAATATCTTTATTATAGATTATAACACAAATTATAACACAAAAAAATAAAATCTTTGTTAAATTTCTTTCTTAACAAGGATTTTATATCGTTCGTGATATAATAAGGCGAAAGATGAAGGGAGTGGTTAAATTGTTCAAAGTAAAAAAAGCAATATTTCAAATCGGTTTCCTTGTTGCCGGAGTGGTTATGCTGTGCTATGGAGCAATGCGTGGTGAGGCAGACACCGTGCTTAGCAAAGCAATAAGATTATGCTTGGAGTGTATTGGAATTGGATAAAAGAAAAAAGAATGTTTCAAAGCTTTTAAGCCGTTTTCGTACTTGTATTCAGGCAGGTGCAACGCTTTTGACAAATATTCATTTACCTAATTTTTTTAAAGGCGGAATATATCAGGGCAATGGCAAGGCTGTGTGCGTACCGGGGCTAAATTGCTACTCTTGTCCTGCTGCGTCAGGTGCGTGTCCAATCGGCTCGTTTCAGGCTGTTGTAGGCTCATCAAAATTTAAGTTTTCCTATTATGTAACAGGATTTTTAATTTTGCTTGGCGTGTTGCTTGGTCGATTTATTTGTGGCTTTTTGTGTCCGTTTGGTTGGCTTCAAGATTTGCTTAATAAAATACCGTGTAAAAAGCTTTCAACAAAAAAACTAAAGCCTTTAACATATTTAAAATATATCATCTTGCTAGTGACGGTTGTATTGCTACCTGTACTTGTGGTTAATGATGTTGGAATGGGCGACCCGTTCTTTTGTAAATATATATGCCCACAGGGTGTGCTTGAGGGTGCAATTCCATTGTCTGCTATTGATGAGGGTATACGCTCGGCTTTAGGAAGTAAATTTATTCAAAAGCTTATTATTTTGATTATTGTAGTTGTACTGAGTGTGGTTTTCTATCGTCCGTTTTGCAAGTGGATTTGTCCACTCGGTGCTTTTTATGCATTGATGAACAAGGTGTCGTTGCTTGGAATAAAGGTTGATAAGCATAAATGCGTGTCTTGTGGCAAATGTGCAAGAGCGTGTAAAATGGATGTTGATGTAGTAAAAACACCAAACAGCACTGAGTGTATTCGTTGTGGTAAGTGTATAACTGCTTGTCCTACTGATGCAATAAGCTTTCACTACGGATTTGGTATGCCTGAAAAAAATCTTTGCAACACTGTAAAAGAAAATAATAAAACAGATATTAAAACAAATAACAACAAAGATATAACAACGGAGGAATAATAATTATGAAAAAATCAAAAATATTAACTATACTTATGGTTTTAGTGCTTATGTTTAGCCTTGTTGCTTGTTCAACAACTAAAAATAACGACAAATCTCAGTCAAATAATACTGCTGATATTTCAAATTTAATAGAAAGTGAACCAAGCAATTTAGATGACGCAACTGCACTTTATCAAAAGCTTATGCAAAAAGAAAATGAAATTTTTACAAGTAATTCACAGCTTTGGGAAAAAGTGTTTATGTCAGCAAATAAGGACACTCCTATGATTGAAGACGGAACAAATTATGGCGACTTTTTGCTCAATACTATTGAAAACGGTAAAGATAAGTTTACTGCAGATGAGTTGAAAATTCTTAAAGACGGTGCAAATCAAATTAAAGAAATTGAGGGTAAACTCACAATTTTAGAACAAAAATATCCGGGATGTGGCAGTAAGCCGAGCGAAGGTGACAGTATTGACGCTGAAAGTGCAGGTATGGTAAGTGACAATAGCGAACTTACTAAGTTTCCAAGCTTTAAGGGTAAGGACCTTGACGGAAATGATGTTAACAGTGATGACATCTTCTCATCTAACAATGTAACTGTTATTAACTTTTGGTTTACTACTTGTAATCCTTGTGTAGGTGAACTTGGCGATTTGGAAAAGCTTAATAAAGAACTCGCAGAAAAAGGTGGTACCGTTATAGGTATTAACTCATTTACTCTTGACGGTGACAAGACTGCTATATCTGAGGCTAAGGATGTTTTGACTAAAAAGGGTATTACCTACAAAAATATTTGGTTTGATTCAAACAGTGAGGCCGGTAAATTTGCTTCAGGTCTTTATTCATATCCAACAACATATGTAGTTGATAAAAATGGAAATATTGTAGGTCAACCAATTGTTGGTGGAATAACTTCATCATCACAAGCAAAGCAACTTAATAAACTTATTGATGAAGCAATTGAAAACAGTAAAAAATAAAGATTTTAAATATCTCTCTAAATCTTATTAAAACCATATAAACAAATAAATCCCAAGGCACATTTAATCGTGTGTTTTGGGGTTTATTTGTTTATATTGATTCATCACGATTTTTTGCTGCAAAAAGCCCTTGATCCAGTTTGCTGCTCGGTATGTTATCCGTGTTCCGGGATATTTGAAAGGTATTTCTTCTGTAAATGTTTCGTGACAACAGTTGCATTGATATCTATCAGTTCCGTTCCATTTTACAATATGAATATGATGTGTTCTGATATCCGCCTCCATATCACCCATTACATAGAGCAATTGACATTCTACATCTGAACCTCGATAAAATATTTCCTCTTGTTACTTCTGATTTATCTATTCTGGCCATCCCTTATAAATGGTTTCTTGATTTCTTTACTTAACAACTGACTGTATGCTTCTACCTTACGAAATGTGTTTCCTAACATTTCCCGATTCCTATATTCTCTAATAGCTTCCATATCAAACTCCGCATATAAAATTCCCTCTGCCTTATCGTCAGCCAGCAAAACTGTGTTATCAACACATTTCCCATTTCTATCCCAGCAAATGGGACTAAATGCACAGGAACATCCAGCATTATCTCCATTCGGATTCGCCATAGCAACTGCAACCATATTTTCATATGCTCTTGTAGAAAGTGCTCTGATTCTTGGTTGCATAGAACCACAATCATTTGGGACAAGAATAACTTCAGCACCTTTTAGCATCAGTATTATTGCACTTTCGGGATACTCTCTGTCATAACAAATCATAATACATAATTGTATTCCTTCAAAATCACACACCTTAAATTCTTTACCTGATTCAACATTTCTTTCATCTGCAAAATCACAGGTATGCACCTTAGAGTATTTCATTAATATATCGCCCGACTTATTAATAACAAAAGCTGAGTTTTGTGGTTGCTTATTACCTTTTGTAAATGCAGTGAGTACCACACCAATTTTATATTTTTTAGCATTCTCACATATTATTGCAATTCTTATATCATCATCTGCAATGCTTTTTTCGTATGACATAGGCAAATCATACCCTGTGACAAAACATTCCGGCAGCAAAAGAATATCCGCATGGTTTTCCGCAGCTTCTTTCATTGCCATAATGATACTTTCAATATTCTTATCTATTTGCGCATTAATGGCTCTTTTTTGTAAGATTGCAATCTTAAACACTTTTATCACTTCTCTTTTATACTACTCTCTATCAAAAAGCTCAACTTTACTCCGACACAAATTGAGCAAAGCATTTAATAAAACAAAAGCCGGAAACCTGCATAAATACAGGCTTTCGGCATTTCTGTCCGTTATTCCCACTCGGCAAATACTAATCAATTTTGTTTAGAGATTGTTCTTTGTCGTGTTCATAGTTCTTTTGACTATTTGATGTATCCATATTATCCTGCCTATATGAGCTAATGTTATCATTTTGTTATCACTGTTGATAACGCTTGCTCTGCAACTGCGGATAATAGCAATATCGTTAGAAAAATATTTATCCTTGGAGCAATTGCATAGCTGCCGCTCCGATTAGTCCTACTACTTCGCCATAAAACCATCCGTGCTTTTCAAGGTGATTTGATAACCTCTCAAAAAGACTTTTGTTTTTAGGAATGTGGCGAGATTCTTGCATATTTTCAATAAGTTCCTTTACTTCATCTAATAATTCTTTTAATTTTTCAGAATCCTCCCCACCTTTTTCATTAATTTCATCTTCTATTCGTTGCATTGAGTTATCAATTGATAGATTGGAATTGACTGCATCTCCTAATATTAAATTGCTTCCCGTTGCAACAATACTTCCAATGTTTATTGATGACTACTGCATAATTCTTTCTTTTTCCTCTGCTTGAATTTTATCCTCAAAATATGTAAGTCCTTGAGGTGCAATTGTTACTTCCCAAACAGCACTAATATAGACACAAACACTTGTAAGTATCCCGTACATCTTTAGCTTTTCAAATTCAAGAGACAAAGAACTCTGATATGCCGTAGGAATAATAGTATCATTTCCTCGCACTTCACGGTTCTCATTTCCGTCATATGCAGATAAAATGCATCTCAAAATTTCTTCCGATGATGGATCCATTATTCTCATTCCACCTATAATTGGTTGCCCATTTACAATTGTACTCGCCACTTGACGATTTGTTTCTCTCTGTATTTGCTTCCTTTGCTCCCTGAGTTGTTTAACTGCCAATTTTTAGCCTCTCGTTGCTGTTTTTCTATTGCTTTTTCTAATGCACTCTTAGCCAAAATTAAAACTCCTTACAAAATTTTCTTTTATATTTCTCACACGAACCTAATATGGCTTTCCACATTAGGAAAGAATTAACTCTGCAATCTCTGTAGACATTTCCTCAATTGTATTTATTGCAGTATTACGAGCCAATTTATCTGCCAATGAAGGACTAAAATCAATCACTTCTTTCTTTGTAATATTGTGCCAAATGGGAAGTATAACTTGTTCTCCAGAAATAGCCTTTGTTATAATGCCATCTAATTCGTAATTAGTCCATCCTTTTTTAATAAAATCCTTAGAAATCACTACTATTCCAAATCAACTATTTGCAAGACCCTTATCTATCTTCCTACGCAAACTATCTCCAATCTTCATTTCAAACTCATCGTACCATACCTTCACACCTTTTTCTCTTAAAGAGTTGGCAAGTGGACGCACAACATCGTCCTTATCTTCAGAAGCGTGAGAGATAAAGACATCGTACTCTGGGTCAACATCAACATCGAAATCGATTCCAAAGCCCCGATTATGAATTAAAGATGGAACCGACGATAGAGGTTGCTGATTTATTGTTGGTAGTGCAGTGGGAAGTACTCTAACAGAACTCCTCACATTGCCTCGTAATCCCCGTAAATCTATAGCTATATGTCAATGTCCAGAATGTGTTGTTTGCAAGCGAACAGGAGATTGTTTGGCAAGTCCTCCAATATATCGATATTGTTTTCCATTTTTATAGTTATTAAAATTGGACGAATCTAGCAACTGGACATTTGCTGCATTTCCTTGTAAGATGATTTCTACAATTCGTCCTTTATCAAGATCCCCAGATCGTAATGAGTGAAATTCAATTTATTTTTCCTTTCTTTCTTAATGAATTCTATCTCGGACCCAAAAACTTGTCCCCATTCAAATGAATCATATGGTCGGGCATATCCGCAATCCAAACCTCTGTTTCCCAAGCAAGTGTTTCGGAAAACTTTTTGAAGGTCTTGAAATCAAGAAACGCAGTAACATAAATCTTTCCTGCTGTAACGCCTGCAGTCATTTCTTCAATTTCTTTTATTCGTTTTGGCTCCATCGGTCCAACAGAAGTAACAGATTCTATGAAGTATAACCAATTCTTTTCTTCAGAATAGAGGACAACATCGGGCATTTTATCATGAAGTGTAATGGCAAATCCGAGTTCTTGCAGCTTTGCTACATTCTTTACCAAGTCCTTTTCTATAGTATCACCAACATAAAGGCACTCAGAATTTGGCGCAAAACGAGGAGCAAATTCTTCAATAATCGCCTTTTGCAGTTCATTGTGCTTGCCGGGTGAAAAAGTAAAGTCCTCACCATTAATCCGAACAGGCATTTTTCTCATTGTACGCTTAGACGCATATAGATCAATCAGTGTCTCGTGAGATTGCAGAAATCTTTGCTTTTCTGATTCCCAATATGCTGTTCCATAGCTACGAATAAGAGAAAGCATTTCATCTGTTAAACGATAGCGATAGTTAGGACTGTTGGTTGCCTTTCCGTTGTCCTCAATAAATGCAGCATTTCTAAAATGGTGTATAGCCTGTTTTCGGAAAGTCTCTCGGCTGTTCTCCGCATATGTAACGTCATAGTTTTCTTTTGTATATGCGATAACATCGTGAATACGAATCCAACTATTTGTGGCATCCGACCATTCATCTTGTTCTTTTATATCTGCCATTGCCAATAGAACAAAACAGCACAAATCCGCCTGTTGTTTAACTGGAACTTGCAATTCTTTCAGTATTTCTTTTGCTTCCTCGACTTTGTTCATAAATGAAACTCCTTAAAATTTTATCACAGCCCATTTCGGTCATATCCCGCAATTTTATCAATTCTTTGCCTAACAGTTCTATACTCTCCAAAGACGGAACAGGCATAGAATTGATTTCCGTAGAATTGACCTGTGTAGAGCCGTTTAGTATCCTGTAATAGCTATCGTACAGGGTAGAATTAAATAATACATATAACCCATAAACAACATATTCCGACAATTCTTTTAAGCCGCAAATAAAGTTGATTTTATTTTGTGTACTTATTTTTGAGTAATCGGGATATTTTCTTGCTAAATACACACCACACTGCAGACGCCTATGTTCTTCTTTGGCAGTAAATCTCTTTATAAACAGGTAATTTACATTTGGCTGTAATAACCCCAACTGATTTGTAACGATATACTCGTGTTCCTTGCCTATAGGAAATATGACTTTTCCATCTTGTATGTGTTGTGAATAGAAAAGAGGAACTGCCTGATCTTCGGCTGTATCACGCAAAACTTCTCTGTTTCTAAAATCAACGGTTAAGCCCGTTTTCATTTTCAACCCAATACTTGGCAATGTATTTGTCCATCTGTTAAGTAGCCTAAGTGTCTCTACTTCTTGCCCATTTGTAACTAAATAAACATAGGTATCTTCGCCTGAAACAACTGTAGTATATGGTGCTTCAAAAATCGTTTTATTGGAAAAATCCCAATTACTCTGTGTTGTTGTAATAGTTACATTTTCAGGAGTTGCAGTAGACTTTTTCATTTTAATAATAATCGTTTCCTGCAACACGCTCTCATTTTCAAACACTTTATCACGGCTAACAAACAAGTGGATATGCTCTAAGACACCATCGTTCAAAAACTTTTGACGAAATTTTTTGAAATAAGCTCCTGATGTCCAAGAACGAGGAATGATATATACCAACTCGCCGTTTGGGATTAAATTAAACATTCCCATTGCCGCAAATAGAAAATATAGATTGGGTGCACCATAGCATACATCTGGCATTGCTTTAGCCTCTGGAGCGTCTTTTGCTATTTTCATATATGGCGGATTCCCGATTACCATATCATATTTCATCGGATTCGGATCCGCACAAATCATTTCATTATATTCAAGCATTTGGCTTAGAATATAGTTATCTTCCCGAATCTCGTAATCAAATGTTAGTGTAGTATGCTGCCTAACCCATTGTAGATTTGTCCTTAACAATTCAATAATTTTAGAATCGTTTTCATAGCAGACTAAGTGGACATATTGTAACTGAGGGATTTCTTGTAGCCTCTCAATCAGTGCAATCGATAAAATACCTGAACCGGCACCAGCGTCAAGAATTTGCAGTCGTGTTTTGTTCTCAGGCACATCAAATAATTCAGCCATAAATACAGCAGTTTCTTTACTCGTAAAAAACTGACCGTACTTTTTTCGTTGAGACTTCGGCATTTCATCAATATATTTATTTGTTGTCTGAATAGCAAAATCAAGCAGTTTCATTCTCAGTAAACTCCATTATATCTCCAATATCACAAGCTAAGACAGTACAAATTTTACATAAACTTTCTAACGATACAAATTCATTACGGCTCATTTTGGCAAGAACATTAAAGCTAACTCCTGCCGTGTTTTTCAAATCGGTTCGATTCATCTTCTTATCTATAAGCAACTTCCACAGTTTATCATAGCTAACAGTCATTTCGGCACTCCGTTCATTAGGATTACCTATAGTATAACATTAACTAAACGAAAAATCAAGTTGTACTCATATCTTCGTGAGAAAAACTTCCGACTAAATGAATAGGTGGGGCTGTCGCAAATGAGTAAAAATTTGCAACAGTCCCCATTTTTTTGATAGATTAAGTTTTAGTAAGAATGAAATTTTAAAAAAGTTGAAAATATCTTCAATGGCATACGCACTAATTCAGAGGGTGGATAAAATTTCCATCCTCTTTTTTCGGATTGTTTACTTTTCTTAACGCTATGCGATTTTTTTCTCAAATAAAGGTTTGTGAAAACGGTCAGATTTTGTTCGGTTCCATAGTTTTTGAATATTGAAAGCGAATGCAAGAAGAAAAAATTGCGTTTCGGTCTTTGTTTTTCCTCTCGTTAAACATCTTCTAAATGCAAAGTCTTGCTTGATTACTCCGAATGCTCCCTCTACCTGAATTGAACGGTTCATTCTCAGGATAATACCCTCATCTGTAGTTATCCGTTGTGTGGCTTCCTTCTTCTGCCTTGCCATTGTCGGAGAAAACGCTATCTTTCGATTTTCATATTTTCCCTTGTAGCATTTTTCTCGGTGCGGACAGCCTGAACAGTCCTCACATATGTAATTTCTCCTTGTTGTTTCATATCCATTCTGACTTTTGCGTTTGCTATCATAAGCAAAGATCAGCTTTTTGCCATTAGGACATACAAAGTAATCTCCTGTTTCATCGTAAAAGAGATTCTCTTTGCGGTAAATATCATTCTTGTATTTTCGCTTTTTGCTAATCTCATAATCAGCAGGCTTGATATACGCATTTTGCTCTTCCGATTCAAGATATGTGTAATTTTCCTCACTTGCATATCCTGCATCTGCTATGATATTTTCGTATTTCTTTCCGGTATTTTTTCGTATTCTCTCTAGAAACGGTATCAGCGTAGTTGTGTCTGTGGGATTAGGAAACAAGCCTACTCCGACAATATATTCGCTCTCTACTCCTATCTGTACATTGTATCCCGGCTTGAGCTGTCCGTTGAGCATATGATCCTCTTTCATCCTCATAAAGGTTGCATCCGTATCAGTTTTTGAATAGCTCTTTCTTTTGCCGCATATTTCTAGACTTTTGTTGTAGTTGTCCAGTCTTTCAAGATAACTGTAAAGTTTCTCGTAATCCCGTTGCAGCTGCGTTTTGTGTTTGCCTCGTCCATGTACAAATTCAATATTAAGCAATTGAATTGAATAGTTCAGAAACTCAATTACCTCTTCCAAATTACTTCCGTCGGCTAATCCGTATTTTTCACAAATAGAAGCCAGTTCCTGATTAATTTTATTTTTTAATTTTTGTAGATTCTTTTCTACCGCCTTCGCCCAAACAAAGGTATATCTGTTGGCATTGGCTTCTATTTTTGTACCGTCTATGAATATGTTTTTGTAAGAAATTTCGCCTAAATCACAGAGTTTTTCAACCAATTGACAGAACAACTCCTCAATTACTCCGGCAAGCCTTTCATTTTGAAATCTTGCAAAGGTTGAGTGGCCCGGAACAGGTTCGTCCTGCAAAAGCCACATAAAGCGAATATCATTTTTGCATGCTTTTTCAATATCTCTGCTTGAATAAATGTCATTCATATATGCAAACACAAGTATCTCAAACAAAACTGCCGGATCTATTTTTCGCCAGCTTCTCAGGTACAAAGAATAGAGCTTTGTGTAGTCTAATTCATCACATATTTCCGCTAATTTTCTTACCGGATCATTTTTCTCAATTTTTATTTCTAAATTTAATGGTAAAACCAATTGATTTCTGCTTCTCATTGTTGTATAATTTACCTGCTTTCTTTGTTTTTTGTTTGCAATTAAATTATACTATAGAAAGCACTAACCGGGCAACCCTTTCGGGCTACCCGGTTTTTCTTTTTGAGGGTGTTAATGCGACAGCCCCTTTTTTTATATAGATAAAAAAACCACCTGCTATGCAGGTGGAATGTACGGACTTTAGTGTCAGTTACAGTTGACAGAAAGAGCTCCGTTTTGATAGAGTATAAGAGGCTACCAACCGCATAACTCGAACAGAGCGGAGGATGTCAAATGAACAATAAATCCAATGACACATACAGTTTATCACATACAAGTTGGAAATATCAATATCACATAGTGTTTGCACCAAAGTATAGAAGAAAAGCAATCTATGGAAGGTTAAAGGCGGACATAGGAGCAATCCTAAGAGAATTATGTGAAAGAAAACATGTAAACATAATAGAAGCACATGCGATGCCGGATCATATACATATGTTAGTAGAAATACCGCCGAACCAAAGAATAAGTGACTTTATAGGATACTTAAAAGGAAAGAGTACGATGATAATATTTGAAAGGCACTCAAACCTGAAGTATAAATATGGAAACAGGCATTTTTGGTGCAGAGGGTATTATGTTAGTACAGTCGGAGGAAATAAGAACGGTATAGCAAAATACATACGAGAGCAAGAACAAGAAGATATGATTTACGATCAACTCACATTCAAAGAATGGGAAGATCCATTTAAAAAGTAAAACAGGAGCTAATGCGGTAGGTAGCTTTAGCTCCTGTGATACCTCTTTAGAGGTGTGCTGGTAGATTGCCCTTTAGGGCTGTTATAAAACCACCGGCTTTGCCGGAGTGATATTTATTGCTTTACAAGCAAATTCGCAACGGGACTTGAAGGCGACCGTTAAGAAAACAGTCCTGTGGACTGTTTTTAGGGAGAGCGTTGATGATATTTATAATTTTTACAAGCCGCATCAAACGAGGTAGAAAGTTTACTTATTTTTTCATCCCGTCACTCGCACCAAACTTTATAATCCCGAAAGTCCGATAAACAACGGACTTTCGGGATTTTTTTACCCCAACATTTATTATAGAGCCTGTATTTATCGGGTCTGCCGGCTATACGCTGGTGGCTCGGCGATATGAATGTTATGTATTGCCTTTTATATGCGGCAATTTATGAAAGCTGTGTACATTGCCGGATGATACAGTCCAATAAAGGCTATGTAGAACTCTTTGAGGCAACAACATTGTCGGCATGTATCGCAGACCGCAACGGAAATATCGTTATCTGTTCCCGAGTTGCAGCGTGCTTTGGTGCAGCTTACCAATGACAGCAGAAAACTTGAGGAAGATTCGGAAAAATTGAAGCAGCTTTTCGATAATGTTGTGGCATTAGTGCGGGAAAAGGAGCGACTTGATGCAAAATCTTCCATGCACGACAACCTTGCCGCCTGAATTACATTGACGAAACAGTACATAATAGGAGAATTTGACGGTATTGAAGCGGATGTTGTGTGCCGTGAATGGGAGAAAGCAATTACCTTTCGGGGTGCAATCGGTCTGTCGGCAAAGGAAAAACTGCTTGACAGTGCAAAGACGGGCGGCGTGACAGTAAGGATAAGAGGAAAAGAACCGACGGACGGTGGGGCGGAAATGATGTACACCGCCATGCAGGTCTGTTTAACCAACGCTATTCAGCATGCAAATGCAACCGAGATTTCAGTGAATATTTGGGAAAACGAATACAGCTATACAGTCATGATACGCCCGTCTTCTCAAGCCGATATGGCTGGGCAATGGTGAATGCGATAGAAGGAGAGCTCCTCTTCGCAAGCGGGCTGCGTCTGTCGCTGGCAGATGCAGCCGAAGTGTATGTTCTGCCTCCGGCTTTTGCAACACCCGGCGCGGCAGTAACCATGCCGTTGAGAAGGTATGAGCTTACCGGGTACGACTGTGTATGGGTAAAGCCGATCTCCATGGACACCGTCCTGCGAGATGAGCTTCGCGGCTAGTATCATATTAAAAGACACTTTGTGGAAAATGAGGTGGGGCAGCGCTTCTACTTTGATTTTTACGGCGCAAAATGGCTTGCTTTTGCAAACGGGAATATATGAATGGGATCCACCCTGGTGTGCAAAGTGAAATAATAAGAAGAACGTCTGCCCGTTTCTGCCCTTGGGGCGTGGAGCGGGCCTTTCGTTCATTTTCCGGCTTGATCTTGTTGCACTTTTGTGACACTTTCCCTGCATTTTTGCGGGGGAAATCCGAAGCCGCTTCTGGTATGATAGAGTCAAGGTTGATAGACAACCACAAAATACTTCAAAAAGGAGCGTAATATACCATAAAAAAGAAAACTATTTTGAGCTTTGCACTGGCACTGGCATTGACGGTAACGAGCATCGGCACAGCGACCTCCGCCTTTGCTGCCACATCCGCGCCAATGGAGCCTGTTACCAAAATTGCCACCGAGAATGAGGATGCCACCTGGGAGCAGATTGAGGCGGTGGAAGAGAAGAGCGACGCCATCTTCCAGAGAAACGCGGCGCTGTGGGAAAAACTGGACGAGGTCTACAACACCCTGCCTGATGACTATGACTTCACAAACTTTGATGAGGCGGCGTTTATCCGCGGCACCAATGCCCTGACCGAAGCCGAGAAGGAAACGATTCTGGCGGACATCAAGGAGCTGAATAAGCTGGATGCCCAGATGGAGGCACTGTATGAGAAGCTACCCGACTGCGACAATATGCCACTTTACGAGAAGGCACTGGAAAAGGCTGACCCCAAGGTGCTGGACGAGATCGACACCCTGGAGCAGGAGTATGACCGCGTCTGCGAGAAGAACGCCGACCTGTGGGACAAGGTAGATGAAGCGTACTTCAATTTGCCGGACGACTACGACTTCGACAACTATGATGAGGCCGCCTTCATCCGCAGCCTGAGCGTCCTATCCGATGCGGAAAAGGACGCGTTGATCGCCGATTACAACCGTCTGGTAGAGCTGGATAACCAGCTGTGCAAGCTGTACGATACCATTTGGGGCAATATCGGTTGCGAAAGCGGCAACTGCACCCTTGACGGCAAAGAGGTTATCTGATATGATTAACTAAATACGATACCGATGCTGCGCCTGTGCGCAGCATTTGGCGTTGCTTTCAAGGAGGTCACCATGGGACATTCCATCTATTTGGCGGACGATGAAAAGAGCATACGGGAGCTGCTGCACAGCTTCCTGGCAAGCGACGGCTATACCGTGCGCTCCTTTGAAAGCGGTGACGCGCTGCTGGAGGCATTCCGTCAGGAGCCTGCGGAGCTTGTGATATTGGACATTATGATGCCCGGCACGGACGGACTTACCGTGTGCCGGGAGCTTCGCGCTGTTTCCGATATTCCCATCATCCTGCTCACCGCCAAGGACAGCGAGCTGGACTATGTCATGGGCATCAGCCAGGGCAGCGACGATTATCTAACCAAGCCCTTCCGTCCCACCATACTGCTGATGAAGGTCAAAGCGCTGCTACGCCGTGTGGAGATGGATCGAGGAAAAACGGCGGCGGCAGAGGATGAGCTGCATTACGGGGATATCCGCTATTCCGCTACGGAAAACACCGTCTTTTGCGGAAGCACGATCGTGGCGCTGACCCAGACCGAGCTGCGGTTGCTCAGCTATATGATGAAACAGCCGGAAAAGGCCTATTCCCGTGATGAGCTGCTTAGCGCGGTGTGGGGCTTTGACTCGGAGGTGGAGACCCGCGTGACCGACGAAACCCTGCGCCGTATCCGAAAAAAACTGCTGCAAGCGGGCAGCACTGTCAGCGTAAGCACCATATGGGGCTTTGGTTACAAGCTGAAGGGGGCGGAGCGCACATGAAAAACATCAAACTGCGGATCGTATATCTGATCCTTTGCTCGGCGCTGCTGCTCTTTGCCCTGTTCATGGTGGCGGTGAACCTCGTCATACCCGCACATTTTGTGCGTGAGGCAAAAAAGGCGCTCATCAGCGAGGCAGCGTATCAAAACCGCACCATCCCCTATACCGACGATGAGCCGATTTATGACGAGGGCGAGGAGGAGAATTTCCTTACCCCCAGCATCGTCTTTTTGGAACTGGATGACGGATACCGACCTAACACATGGAACCGGGATACCTATCGGCTGGAGAAAAAACTGCTGGAATACTGCAACGGGCGGGATCTGTCGCTCAACCAATGCTATACCTTCAAAACGGACAGGCATCACCTGATATTCATGTCTGTGCAGGAGGAGCAGGACGATCGGGAAAAGCCGTACACCTATATCATGTACATAGACATTGGTCCCATCACACGCTATATTGTTACGCTGAACTGGGCGTTCTTTGGAGTGCTGCTGGTAATCTCCTTCATCATGTGCCTGCTGGGCTTCCGCTTTGGCCGGGATATTGAAAAGGAGGCGGAACGGCAGCAGACCTTCTTCCAGAATGCCTCACACGAGCTGAAAACGCCGCTTATGGCGATACAGGGCTATGCGGAGGGCATACAGGCGGGCGTGACGGACACAGGCAGCGCGGCGGAGGTAATTCTGGAGGAGAGCGACCGCATGACGGAGCTGGTGGACGAGCTTCTGGACATCTCGAAAATCGACATGGGGCGGCAGCAGCTTACCCTTTCCGAAATGGATATTCGTGAGCTGCTCTACGACAGCATACGCGCCGTGGAGCCGACAGCCGCCGCCGGCGGCATTGCCATCGTGCCGGACTTCCCTGAAACGCCCGTTATAGTCAACTGCGACGACACCCGGTTGCGCAGAGCCATCACCAATATTCTATCCAACGGCATACGCTATGCCCGCAGCGAGCTGCGCCTGACCTGCCGCACGGACAAGCGGCACGTGACTATCCGGATACAGGACGACGGGGACGGCATCGCCGAGGAAGACCTGCCCCACATCTTTGACCGCTTCTACATGGGAAAAAGCGGAAAATCCGGCATCGGCCTTGCCCTGACGAAGGAGATCATCCACCTGCATAAGGGAACGATCCGTGCCTACAACGGGGATAGCGGCGCTGTTTTCGAGATTTCCATTCCGGTGAGCCGATGAGAAGAGCACCGCGCCGCCTGTGAGCGCCCCTCTTGCAAAAAGGACGGGCTTGGAGCAGACACATAGATCACGGAAACAGACTGATTTACAATATAGATGAGCAAGATAATTTGCTGATTTATGCTTGCAAAGGTCATTACGAAGATTAATAAAGATAAAATAAGATTTTAAAAGGGGCTGTCGCAAATGAGTGAAATTTGCAACAGTCCCTATTTTTTTGATAGATTAAGTTTTAGTAAGAATGAAATTTTAAAAAAGTTGAAAAT
>ERZ1034691.474-NODE-474-length-32078-cov-45.465384_pt1 | contig 32078 bp, 29 predicted proteins | sample MGYA00520638_ERZ1034691 | MGnify/ENA primary metagenome ERZ1034691 (study PRJEB33766, sample SAMN09781763) | gut metagenome | biome: gut microbiome | host: Homo sapiens | place: Madagascar | study: EMG produced TPA metagenomics assembly of the PRJNA485056 data...
CGCAAGGCACGAATGATGAGCAGGGTTTGGGGCAGGCACGCCCCAACAAGATCACATCAAAACTCGCAAGAGTTGCAGATGTGAAGTCCCGATGGAGCACAACATTTTCAAGAATTGAAAATTTGTGGCCACGGGACGGTTCTTGCCCTCTACCGCTGCGCTCAAAACGCATTTTCAACAAATGTTTCCGAATTGTTAAGACGCAAAAATAAGTAGAGGTGGTGCTGCTCATGTAATGGGGTCACCGTTTGCTCCGAACGAAGTTCCTGCCCCTGTTTATGCAGCGGCGTTGACAAAAAGTCGGTATCACGCTCGGACGGCTTATTTACCGCGACTGCTGCCGGGAACAGCTGGAGCAGGGAAAGAAAACCTCTGCGTTTCATTTGACCTCCTTCCAGCACTGCGGGTCGGCGGCATAGAAGCTGCCGGTCTTGCCGCTGGCAACAGCCGGACAACCCCGGCAGAAGGCCAGCAGTTCGCACTTGGAACACTTCTCAAAGCGGGTGTAGTCCCGGTATTGCTCCATCTGGCAGACCCACACATCGGCAAGCCTGTCCTCGAACACATTTGCCACCTTGCTGTTCTGTACCCGGCGGCAGGCGTACACATCGCCTGTGGGCAGAATGGTCAAGTGGCAGTTGCCGCAGTTGCAGCCGCCGTAAATCATGCCATCCTCGATGCCCTCCGGAATCTTGAAGGTGCCCGTTTCATACTCGTACAGCGTCCAGAGGTGGTCTTTTTTATTGAAGTAGGTCGTGCAGCCGGCAGCCTCGTATTCCTTGAACTTTTTGTCGCAGTCGGCCAGCAGCTGACGGTAGCGCAGCGGCTCGATGCCGGTGTCCTTTTCCTCACTGGTGGGGCAATAGCGGGCAAAGGCGAACACGTTCGCGCCTGCGGCCACTACCGCGTCAATGATGCCGGGCACTTCATCGATGTTTTTGCCGGAAACGGTAGTCATGACCACCGAACGGATGCCTGCCCGGTTGATGCAGCCGATTTTCTCTAAGGTCGTATCAAAGCTGCCCGGCTTGCGGAACCAGTCATGGGTTTCACGCAGACCATCAATGGAGAGCTGATACTTCTCACAGCCGTAGTTCTTCAGCCGCTGGCAGACGGCATCGTTCAGGTGGAAGGGGTTGCCCAAGATCGTAAAGGGGATGCCGTACTGTTTGAGCAGCCCAAGCAGCTGCCAGAAATCCGGGTGCAGGATCGGGTCGCCGCCCGTAATATAGAAATAGGGCAGGCGGTTATGAACTTCGCAGAAATCCAAGCAGTTATAGAAGGTTTCCTGCATCTGCTCCCAGCTCATAGAATCCAGATGCTTGCAGGTGTTTTCGGAAAAGATGTAGCAGTGCTTGCACCGCTGGTCGCAGTCATCGGTGATGTGCCACTGGAAGGAAAAATACTGTTTCATGCCGTTGCCCTCGTTGGTTCAAAAAATTCCCCGGAATACTCCGGGGATGGGGAGTTGTGCGGAAAAGTGCTTACTGCTTGTCACCGGCTCCGCAAGCGGTGCCGCAGGCAGCAGGCTTCTTTTCCTCGGCGGGCTTGTCGCCCGCACCACAGGCAGAACCACAGGCAGCGGGCTTCTTCTCCTGCTTATCAGCAGCACCGCAAGCAGTGCCACAAGCGGCGGTGGGAGCAGCTGCGTTCTCAGTCCAGCCAGCCAGATTAGAAAGAGCCATAAGATGTTACCTCCGTTATGTTGTTTTCGGACTTCGCCGTCCGTGATTTGAGTATAATCCGGCGATGTACGGATGAAAAGTACGCACTTTTTTATTACATAGTCACCTTTTTGTAACCGTCTTGCACTTTTGGCAGAGGATAGTTATAATGAGCATATAACATTCTTTTTGGAACTTGTCGGGGGCCAAGCCCCTCCATCTTGCTGCGCAAGACCGTTCGGTCGCTTAAAAGCTCCACTGGGGCTTTCATTGCTCCGCTGCGCTACGCAAACGCGAACTATCGGAGGTGTATCATGCGTACCAAAGAAGAAATGCCCGCCTGTCCGGTGGCTACTACCGTTTCCCTTATCGGCAGTAAATGGAAGCTTCTCATCATGCGCAACCTGCTGGCACGACCGTGGCGGTTCAATGAACTGCGCAAAGACTTGGATGGCATCAGCCAGAAAGTGCTGACCGACAGTCTGCGCTCCATGGAAACGGATGGCCTTGTGGTACGCACAGTTTATGCGGAAGTGCCGCCCCGTGTGGAATATGCTCTCAGCCCGCTGGGGGAATCCATGCGGCCCATCATTAAGTCAATGGAAACATGGGGGCTGGCCTATAAGAGCGGGGCATTACCCGGAATTGTAGAGGAATGATTGAAAATATCTTGCGTTTTGTAATAAAGTATGGTATATACATTATACGAAATATTGTTCAATGAACGTATTAGCGTTCAATGATGTATAAATGGGAGGTGCCTGCCATGACCGCTGTGATCTACGCTCGCTATTCCAGCGATAACCAGCGTGAAGAATCTATCGAAGGCCAGATCCGGGAATGCACTGCCTATGCGGAGAAGAACGGCATCACCATCGTCAAGCACTACATTGACCGTGCCATCTCTGCCAAGACGGATAACCGCCCGGAGTTCCAGCAGATGATAAAAGACAGCGACAAAAAGCTGTTTGACATCGTGCTGGTCTGGAAACTGGATCGTTTTGCCCGGAACCGCTACGACAGTGCCCGGTACAAGACCCAGTTGAAGAAGAACGGTGTCAAGCTCATGTCTGCCACCGAGGTCATCTCCGAGGGGCCGGAAGGCATCATTCTGGAATCTGTCCTTGAGGGTTATGCCGAGTATTATTCCGCTGACCTTGCCGAGAAGGTCGTGCGTGGACAGACCGAGAACATCCTGAAAGGCCGCTGCAACGGTGGTCGTGGAACCTTTGGCTACACGCTGGATTCGGAACGGAAGTTTCACATTGACCCGCTCACCTCTCCTTTCGTAGTGGAATCGTTCAGGAAGTACAATGAAGGCTCCACCATGAAGGAGATCCGGGATTGGCTGAACGAAAACGGCATCAAGAACCCGGTGGGCGGTGCATTTACTTATAATAGTGTCGAACATATGCTCAAAAACCGGCGGTATATCGGAGAACTGAAATTCCGGGATGTGGTCGTGCCGGATGCCATCCCGCCCATCATTTCGCTGGAACTGTTTGAGGATGTGCAGGAGATGATCGCCAAAAACAAGAAAGCCCCTGCCCGTAGAAAGGCAGAGGATGACTACCTGCTCACCACCAAGCTGTTCTGCGGCTACTGTGGGGCGCTGATGTTTGGCGAAAGCGGTACGAGCCGGACGGGTGAAGTCCACCGCTATTATAAATGTGCTACTGCCAAAAAGCACAAGGGCTGCAAGAAAAAGACCGTCCGTAAACAGTGGCTGGAAGATCTGGTGGTCAACCAGACCATGCAGCTTGTGAAAGACGATGCCGCCATGGAATCCATCATCGCCAAGGTGATGGAACTGCAAAACAAGGAGAATACCAACATTCCCCTCTATGAGAAGCAGCTCCGGGATGCGGAATCCGGTATCCAGAATATGCTCAATGCGATTCAGGCTGGAATCCTGACCAGTTCCACCAAGGAGCGGCTGGAGCAGTTGGAAGAAACCAAGCGTGAGCTTGAAGCCCGCATTGCGGAGGAAAAGCTGGCAAAGCCCAAGGTTACGGAGGAGTTCATCCGCTTTTGGCTGCTGCGGTTCCGCAAGCTGGACATGAGCCTGAAAGACCAGCGGCAGGCACTGGTGGATACTTTCATCAATGCGATTTATCTGTATGATGATAAGGTTCTCATTACCTTCAACTATAAAGAAGGCACACAGACCGTGACTTTTGGAGAAGCGACAGAAGTTGCATCCGAGGGAAATGGTTCGGATTTGGATTGCTTTACTGCACTTAAAAACCTCATTGCAATGTACTTTTGCAATGAGGTTTTTACTTTTGTTTTTTGTCTTTAGAATAATTTCAACAGCATATCATCCGCAGCATCGGTGTACTGCCCTTTTGCCAGTCTTTTATTTCTCAGCTGATTTATGGTGGTTCGCATAAGGCGGATTTCGTCTGTTGAGAAACTTGCTCTTTTATCGGCTGGCAGAGAATCAATTTTCAGTACCAGCTTTCCAACTTCTTGTGTGCTATGCCCAAGAGCCCTTTCACGGTAATAGTAAGGTGCAAGTGCTTTCAGCGTAATGCTTTTGTTTGCGCGTGTCAGCTTAATTTTTCTCATCATGTCGTATCCGCCACGCCCATAATGCCCGTCGAGCCGGAGATTTGGTCGTAGGGGTCTGACGATGATTGCTTACGCAGGTGATGTACCAGCAGAATGCAGATGCCGTACTTGTCGGCAAGTTCCTTTAATGAACCAATATCCTTGTAATCGTTGGCGTACATGCTACCATTTTGCTCGGTTTTACGCACCTTTTGCAAGGTGTCGATGACGATGAGGCTAATATCAGGATAAGTATGGATGAACCTGACGATTTGTTCTTCCAACCCCTGCCCAATTCCGTGGCTTTCAGTCTGCAAAATGAGGCGCTCCGGGTCTTCTTCTGCATCGACAAGCTGGTAAAGACGCTCTTGCAGACGGCCCAACGTATCTTCCAGCGAGAAATAAAGAACGGTTCTTTGTTCTATTTCGCGGTTCCACACAGATTTTCCCTGCGAAATCTGTAAGCAAAGCCATAACGTCAACCAACTTTTGCCTGCCTTGCTGGGGCCTGCAAAAATTGCCAGCCCTGCTGGGAGCAGACCGGGGATAATCCATTTTACAGGCGGAATCGGCGTTGCAAGCAGTGCGCCTGCGGTAATAGTTTTCGGTAATCTTGTGGTAGTCATTCACATCATCCTTTCCGTTTTGGGATATATACATTATCTCATATTATCGTAATTTTGTGTGTAGTAAGTTTTACTCTCTAGTAGTAAGTTGTACGGTTATGCCGCTCCACAGCCCCACAAACGCGCCAAACAGCGGGTTTGCCGGTGACATCGCGTCCATGTGCGGCGCAGGGTATCTGCCCCACACGGGGCGTGTTTGGGCGGGGTGTGGGAGTGAATCAGATTTGATTCACTTTTCCAGTTCTGCTACCAAATAGTGAATCAGTTCTGATTCACTCTGGAGGCCCACGGGCATTTCTCATGTAATCTCGTAGCTGTAATCCTGTCATACGCCCACTTCCTTTCTCAATTCGTTTCGTTGTTCTGTGCAACCCTCTTGAATACACTTTCCGGGGAGAAAAAAAGAGCCCAGAGGGCCTTACCAAAATCGGTAAGGCCCTCCGGGCTCTTTTTATATTTCTCTGTTCTATCCGGGCGTGAGGGTACACTTCTCCCGCAAATCTTGATGTGAATTCAATAAAAATCAAATAATACGCATAATAGCGTCAATCACACGGTCATAAACAAAATACAACGAGAAGTTCTTTACAGCAATTGATATTGAAGCCCCCACATCGAACCATACACCATTTTGCACGGAATGCACCTGTACGGCTGTCAGCGGCGGTTTATTTAAATCCGTGTGTATACGGATAACGCCTTCGGCTTTCCCGCGCACTTTTACTGTGATTTTTCCTACGCCGCTGCCATCCACAAAATAGCGAAAGCCCACAATAGAGCCGTTGCGAATATTGCTGACATACTGTGTAGGTCCACTTTCCCGGTCGCCGCCATCCTGCGTGATGTAGGGAATTGCCGCAGGATTTTGCATGATGCCTAGCAGTTTTTGGCTCATCAGGATACAGGCAGCATAAGCCGGAATTGTTCCTGCGGCTTGCATTGTGCCGCCGGACAAACCGCAGCTTGTTGCCTCAACCTGTTGTATCGTGCCATCTGCCTGAATTTCCACAGGCTCTGCGACCCCCTGCCGACTGAACAGTGTTCGGTTCGTCATGCGGTGATCGAAAATAAACCATTGCCCATTTAAGCAAGCTAAACCACCGTGACTATTACCTACTGGATATAATGGGTTCGACAAGCCATACCCCTGCAAACCGAAATCAGAGGTTGAATGAATGCGTCCACGATAGACGAAATCCCGGTCGGGGCGGCTGCTGGTGCAATAATGCAGTCCCGATAAATCAGTAGCCGCGTAAACAAAGTAGTACAGTTCCCCGATTTTTCGTATGGATGAACCTTCAAAAAAGGCTGGCTTACGCAAGCCATGCTTTTCGCGCGGCATAATAATTTTGCCCTCACCCTTGGCTGTCAGCATATCGGGCGCAAGTTCCCGCACGAAAGCTCCCACGGCGGGGTGCTGATTCTTTTCCGGGCCCTCGGCTTTGCCGCCTGTGCCGGAGTAAAGCCACACACGGCCATCCGTGTCCACCAGTACAGCAGGGTCAAATTCCATCCACTCACCGGGGAGTGTGCCGCAGGCATGGCCATCCTCGGCATGGACGTCTCCCAGATACTCATATTTCCCTGCTGGAGTATCGCATATTGCCACGGAAATTTTATAGCTATCCTTGGCGCTGTAATACAGATAATACCGCCCGTCCGCGCCCCGCACAGCGTCCGGCGCATACAAGGCCGCCGCGCCACCGGGGTGCTGGCTTTTCTTATAGATCGTACCCTCGAACCGCCACGCGGACAAATCTGCCAGCGGGGCAGACCAGCAGACATAATCGTTCAGGCAGTAGCCATCTCCGCCAAAGCGGTCATGGCTGCCATAAATATACAATCTGTCATCAAAGACACGGGGTTCTCCGTCCGGGATATACTCATAGCTGGGCAGATAGGGATTAAAAATCGTTTTCATTTATACGCGCTTTCCAGTGTATATTCTCCCGCTGCCAGTTCCTGCGGCGCTTGACCGGGCAGGGTCACGGCAGCGGTGCAGTTGGCGGGGACGGTTATGGTGAAAACAAAGCCGTCCTCCGTTTTGCTCCACGCGCTTTCCACACGGCCATAGGCGCTGACATAAGCAGCCTCGGCGTGGGTGAAATGTCCACCGGGCCGCGGGGCGATGGTAAAATGATTCTCCCCATCCACCTTGATGCCGCACATGACGCGGAACAGCCAATCGCAGACTGCGCCCTTGGAGTAGTGGTCCAGCGACGCCGGGGCGGCGGCGTTGGGGCCTTCCCAGTTTTCCCAAATCGTCGTAGCGCCCTGCTTGGGCATACACAGCCAGCCGGGCAGTTCCTCGTTTTCCAACAGGCGGTAAGCATACTTCAGGTCAATATCCGCCAGCACATCCAGAACGAACGGCGTTGACAAAAAGCCTGTGCCGAGCCGCCAGCCGTAGTCGTCCAGCGCCTTGATGAGCCGCTTACGGGCGTAGGCGGTTTGGGGCTTGTTCAGCAGTTTCATGTAGAGCGGGCGCACAAGTTTGGCCTGACGATTGGTGTCAAGGCTGTGTTTTTTCGTCGCCACAAGGTGCTGGTAGCCGCCGCGCACCCGCTTGGCTGCGGCGGCAAATTCCGCGGCGTCGGCATCATGCCCCAGTAATCGGGCAATTTTCTCCATCTGTTCCATCAGATAGACAATGTAAGCCGTCGTTTCCTCCGGATGGGGGCTGACGAACTCCGAAATTGCAAACGCTTTCACGTCCTCCGGCTCGGCCCACTCGCCGTAGGACTGGCCGTAGTTGGAGATGTCTTTTCCGTGTTTCAAGCCAATGCCTGTCGGCGTGGCAGTCGGATACCACTTGCCCAGCGTTCCGATTTTGTATCGCGCATAGCGGCACATGGCATCGTAATTTTCTTCGAGGATTTTGCGGTCGCCGTAGGCTGCGTACACATCCCACGGAATCAGTACACCCGCATCGGACCAACCCGCCGAGCCGTCCATCGCGTTCATGTAGCTGTCCACACCACCCACCGGGGCAATCTGGGTGAAGCAGCCGTTCTTATGCTGGGCATCGCAGAGGTCACGCTCATACTTGCGGGCAAAGGCCGCGTAGTCGAACAGCGTGCAGGCTGTGGGGCAGAAAATCTGCGCATCGCCCGCCCAGCCGTGGCGCTCCCGCGTGGGGCAGTCGGTGGGCAGGTCGGCGTGGTTGTTTTTGGCGCTCCACACAGTGTTGTCAAAGAGTTTGTTCAGCAGTTCGTTGGACGACGAGAACCACCCCGTGCGCTCCATATCGGTGTAGACGGCAATAGCCGTAAAGTCTGCCGGGTCAAGGGGGATTTTGCTTTCGACCAGCACATACTGAAAGCCGAAAATCGCAAATACCGTCTTGTAGTCGTTGCGTCCCTCCTTGCAGACATAGTCCATCTGCTGCAGGGGCGATGTGATTTTTTCATTGGATGTCTGGATGTTTTTCTGGGTAAACTCGCCGTTTTCATCCAGCATTTCGCCAAAGCGCAGGCAGATGCGCTGCCCGGCCTTTGCCTGCACGGTAAACTGCAAAATGCCCGCAATATTCTGCCCGAAATCCAGCACTGTTCTGCCGCTGGGGGTGTGCAGGATTTTCGCCGCCAGACGCTCGTGTTCGGTCAGCGGCTCGTTGTCGGATGCGGTCGGCTGCACAGGGTGGGTTGTTATCTTGGCGCGGCCGCTGTAGGTCGGCGTGCGCCGCGCGTCGATGCGTTCGCCGTCCTTATTGTCGGCAAAGCGCACCGGGCCGTCGTTCGACCATTGCCAGCTGTCATCGGTGCAGATTGTCTGTACCGTGCCGTCAGTCAGGGTCAGTTCCAGCTGGGCCAAAAATTTTGTTTCGGTGCCGTACTGGTTGCGCAGACCCCACGCGCCGCAGCAGCCGCGATACCAGCCATCGGCCAGCTGCACGGTCAGTGTGTTTTCGCCGTTCTGTACCAGCGCGGTCAAATCATAGGTCTGGTACTGCACACGCTTGCGGTAGTCGGTGATGCCGGGGGCCAGCGTGAACCCCTCAATGGTTTGCCCATTGATGGCCGCCTGATACACGCCGCAGGCCGTAGCGTAGAGGCGTGCTTTCTTGATTTCACCCGCCGCAAAGGTCTTTTTGAAGCAGTCCACCGGGTAGCGCTGTTTCGGGTCTGGGGTATAGTCGCCTGTGATCCACTGCGCACGCCAATCGTCGGCGTGCAGCAATCCCAGTTCAAACACAGCGGGTTCCGACCAGTCGCCGGGTACATCGCTTTCATCCCACAGGCGCACCTGCCACAGTACACGGATGCGGCTGTGCAGCGGCGTGCCCGCGTAGTTGGTGCACATAGAATGACTTTCGATTTTGCCGGAATCCCACAGCAGGTTTTCACTTTCGTCGCGGCAGATAACTTGATACGCCGTCTGCCGCACACCGTCCGCGCAGTTCCAGAACAGTCGCGGCGCGGTAAAGTCAATCCCTAGTGGATTTTTTAGATACTCGGTTTTCAGGCGTATCGCTTTCATTGCTCCGTTCCCTTCTTTGCTGCATCATACAGCACAGGTTCCATAACCGGCGTCCACCACTCCAGATAGCCTGCCTTCGTGGGGTGAATGGCATCGTCCATATAAAGTTCCCGCTGCTCTGCCGTAATGGCATTAAACTCCGTATCGTTCCACAGGTCAATGACGGAAACGCCCCACTTTTCTTCCAGCAGTGGCAGCAGTGCCACCATAGAAGCGTAGGCTTCGCTATCATATTGTGGGTTTGTGTAGATGACAACCGGGCATTTCCATTTTTGCTGCGCATAACAGACGATATATTCCAGTGAGCCCGCCACGGTTGAAGTGTCAAATTCATTCAGATCCCGCGCTGTGCCGATTTTCCCCAGCGCTTTTTTCTGCGAAGCATCGTTTGTGGAAAGCTGGCATACGAACAAATCGACCTTGTCAGCCTGTACGTTTTTCAAGCGGCTGACGTAGGAATTGTTCTTATCGTCAACCAGCGTTGTACCGCTGACAGCCTCCTTTATCATGGTGCAGTCATTGCGTGCCGCGATATAATCCGCAAAGGACACGCCCTGCGAGGCTGCGCCGTAAGTCACAGACGAGCCGAGGAACAGCACCGTTTTCCCTTGCAGGGGGCTGTTTTCGACTGTGCCTGCATTTTCCACGTCGTATGGCACAGAGTTTCCCGGCAAATTTCCCTGCCGATAATCATGTAATTTTGCAAAAGGTCCCCAGCCGAGTTTCCATCCGGTGACGGCTAAACCTGCCAGATTGACCGCCAGCAGGGCGGCGACTGTTCCTACAATGAGTTTTTTCATTTTGTCACACTTTCTTGACTTTTCCAGAACGCAATAGCTTCATCCAGCCAATTTTCACAAGATAGCCCTTTTCCGAGTCCTACACCGTGATCCACACCGGGATATATCCTCAACATATGTTGCACATGATGGCTCTCCAAAGCATCCGCCAACATTTTGCTGTTGTCCGGGTCAACGGTCTTGTCGCTGTCACCACACCAGACAAAGGTGGGCGGATAATGCGAATTCGCCTGTTTTTCCACACTGCAGCGGTTGATTTCTGCCTTTATCGGGGCATTATCCAAAAGATTCTTGCGGCTTCCCTCGTGCGTCTTTGCCCCCATCGTAACGACAGGATAACTCAGCACTAGCACACCCGGACGGGGTAGATTAAATTTCCCCCAGCCCAACGCCTGTACGCCGAACATAGCTGCCAGATGACCGCCTGCCGAAAAACCGAACACTGCATAATCCTGTGTTTCCACATTGTAAGCATCCGCGTTTGCAAGAATTTCCCGCACAGCGCGCGCAATATCCACAAGCGGCGTAGGATATTTTGCCCGCGCACGGCACCGATACCGCAACACAAATGCAGAATACCCGCGTTCATTCAATGCTTGGGCAATGGGCTTTCCCTCAATGCTGCTCATAACACATTCGTAGCCGCCGCCCGGACAAATCAGTGCAAAACGAGAGCGTTGTCCGCTTGGTGCGGGGTAAAATTTTAATTCATAGCGGTTCGGGCCAAAAATATCCCGCAGCGCCTCAAAACCGGTGGTATTCATGGCGTATCCTCCCTTACTTTTTTGCCATCTTCATCACGCCCTGCACAGGGTGGCCGTTGGCCATTGCCAGCATCCCCTCGGCCAGGTTGGCCGGGAACGCGCCGCAGCTGGACAGCACCGCCGCGCGCAGCGGGCAGTCCGCGCCGGACATGACCATCATTTTAAACGTCGGGTCACTGTAATCAGCCTTGCCGCCAAAGCCTTTGGCAATCGTTGCCTCGGTGCCCTTGAACATCTGCATCATGACAGGGGAAAGATCTTTCAGTTCCATCGTGGAGTGTTCCATCGTGAACGCACCCTTTTTCGGCTCGGGGTCGCTCTGCAGCGGGCCGCCGTAGAGTGCTTCAAACTCTGCATCGGTGGGCAGGCCCTGCAAAGTCTCATACCAGCTTCCCTGCTGCCATTCCGGTGCGGACAGGCTCACACCATCCACAGCCATGGCTGCGTGCAGGCGGATGTCTGCCGATGATGCACCTACAAGGATTTCATAGCTGCCCATCGGCACCTTCCAGCTGCCGTCACACCAGACGGCAAAGCTGCGGTCATTCAATTCAAACTTGACCGATTTGCTCTCGCCGGGCTGCAGACTGACCCTGGCAAAGCCCTTCAGCTCCTTGGCGGGGCGGTAGAGGCCGTTCCGGGGCGGCGCAACATAGAGCTGCACAACCTCCGCGCCGGGCACGCTGCCCGTGTTCGTGATGGTCGCCGTCACGGTACGGCCCTCGACCTGCAAGTCGGAGTAGGCGAACTGTGTGTAACTCATGCCAAACCCAAACGGGAAACGCACGGCCACACCCGCCTTGTCGTAGTAGCGGTAGCCGACGTACAGACCCTCTTTGTAGTGGGTGGTTTTCTTGCCGAAAGTATCGCGGCTGGGCACATCTGCATAGGTCATCGGCCAGGTTTCGGTCAGCTTGCCGCCCGGGTTGACCGCACCCGTCAGCAGGTTGGCGGCCGCCGCGCCGCCAGCCTGACCGGGCAGACCCATGTACAAAACCGCTTTGACCTTATCAAGCCACGGCATTTCCACGGCACTGCCACAGAACAGCACCACAACCGTATGTGGGTTGGCAGCAGCAACCGCCTCAATCAAACGGATATGTCCCTCGGTCATCGTCATATTTTCGCGGTCAAAGCCCTCGGACTCGTAAATATCGGGCAGGCCCGCGCAGACAACGGCAATTTTTGCCTGTTTTGCGGCGTCGGCGGCCTCGCGCAGCGTTTCCTCGGTCACTTCTCCCTTGACATCGCAGCCTGCAGTAAACGGCACATCGGGCAGCGCATCACAAAGGCTTGTCAGCTTTGTCGGGTTGATGTGGCTTGAGCCTGCGCCCTGATAACGCATCGTGCGGGCCATTTCGCCAATCAGCACAATATCTTTTGTCTCCAGCGGCAGGATACCATCCTCATTTTTAAGCAGTACCGCGCCGTTTTCGGCGATTTTCTGCGCCAGTGCGTTGTGGGCGTCCTTGTCAAAGGCGCGGCCTTTGGGGCGATTCTCCCCTTTCAGCGCCAGGGCGATCACCCGCGCAGCGCAGGCATCCACATCGGTTTCGGCCAGCGCACCGCTCCGCACGGCCTCGGCCACGCGGTCTTCCATGTAGGTGCTGCCGCCCGGCATACTCAAATCGCACCCGGCGTGCATGGCGGCCACGCGGCTGCACAGTGCGCCCCAGTCGGTTACGACCATGCCGTCAAAGCCCCAGTCCCGGCGCAGCACCTCGGTCAGCAGCCAGGTATTATCGCTGGCATGTACATTGTTGATACGCGGATAGCTGCACATGACGGTTTCGGGATGCGCGGTCTTGACGACCGTTTCAAACGCGGGCAGGTACAGCTCGCGCATCGTGCGCTCGTCCACCTGACTGTTGCCGTTGAAGCGCTTGTACTCCTGATTGTTGGCAGCAAAGTGCTTGAGACTGGTGCCTGCACCGCTCTCCTGCGCACCCTGCACCCATGCCGCGCCCATGGCGCCCGCAATGTAGGGGTCCTCGGAGAAATACTCGAAATTGCGCCCGCACAGCGGGTTACGCTTGATGTTGACGCCGGGGCCAAGCACGACGTCCACACCGTAGGAAAGTCCCTCCTCGCCGATGGCTTTGCCCTCGGCCTTCAGCAGCTCGGCATCCCACGCTGCACCGCTCGTCACGGCGGTGGGAAAGCAGGTCGCCGGCTCTGACTCGTTGACACCCAGCATATCGGCGCCGTTTTTCTGGCAGCGCACACCGTGGGGGCCATCGCTCATAGTGATAGCCGGGATGCCGTACTGCTCCATCGCCTTGCTGTGCCAGAAATCCGCACCGTTGCAAAGGCTGATTTTTTCTTCCAATGTCATTTTTGACAAAATGTCCTGTACTTTTTTATCCATTATGATTGCTCCTTATCGGCTTGGTTCATCGCAGCCAGCACCTGCTCAAACAGCGGCTTAATGCTGTCACCGTAGGCCAGCAGCGCTGTGACCGGTTCATTCTTCACATACTCCAACATCGGATTTTCAAGAAATTCCGGCGCGTACTGCGCGAAAATTGCTCGTGTCACGGGGTGTTCCATGATAACGTGCAGCGGTGTTTCCATCGTGTAGCGGTCGATTTCTAAGCTCGTTTCGGTCGCGTACTCATAGTGATAGCTACCGCTGCCAAGGGTCAGCGTTTCGTCCGATTCGGGCAGGGTCAGCACCGCCGTCGTGTTGGCGGGCACGGTCACATCCACGGTGATTTTGCCACCCTCGCACCGCCACGCAACGGCAATTTTGCCGTAGACGCTCTCATATTCCAGTTCCGCGTGGGTGATGCCCTTGATGAACTGCGGGCGCAGGGCAAAACGCTTATAGCCCGGCTCCAAAATTTCCAGCCCACACAGCTTCGTGTATAGCCAGTTTCCGATAGACCCATAGGAATAGTGGTTCAGGCTGTTCATGTTGGCGGGATTGAAGCTGCCATCCGGCTGGATGGAGTTCCACCGCTCCCAGATCGTGGTTGCGCCCATCTTGACCTCGTACAGCCAGCCGGGGTTATCCTCCTGCAAAAGCAGCTTGCCCGCAAGGTCGTGCTTGCCGTTTTCGGACAGGGTCAGACACGCAAACGGCGTGCCGATGAACCCGGTCAGCAGGTGCGTTTTGTGCGCACCTATGTTCTTTTCCAGCGCAGCCAAAAGACGCGGCCGGAACTCATCCGGCACCATATCAAAGTGCAGCGCCAGAATCAGGGCGGTTTGCGTTTCGCTGACCAAGCGGCCCGTGGGGGTCACATACTCGGCGCGGAACGCCGTCACCAGCGCGTCCTTGCGTTGCCGCCAGCGGCGCTCGTCCTCGGTGTAGTGCAGCACGGCGGCGGTGTCGGCCAGAATTTGCAGACTCCACGCAAAACAGACGTTGGCGGTAAAGTAGTCATCCGTTGCGCCCTTGCGCTCGTCGCCCAAGGCGTTTGCCTCGGCGTCCAGCCCCAGCCAGTCGCCGTACTGGAAGCCGGTCTGCCACAGCCCGTTTTCGCCGCACTGACTCTCGACAAACTCGACCCAGTGCTTCATGCTGTCGTAGCTATGCTGCAAAATGCGCTTGTCGCCGTAGGCGCGGTAGAGCGTCCACGGCAGCACGGTCACCACATCGCCCCAGAACGCCGCGCCGTCCTGCTGGTTGCCCAGAATGTTCGGCACGACCTGCGGCATACTGACATCGGGGCCCAGCTCGCTTGCCAGATCGCGCAGCCACTTGGTCATAAAGGGCATAATGTTCTCGTTAAACGCCGCGGTGGGGCAGAAGGCGGTCACATCGCCCGTCCAGCCCAGACGCTCGCTGCGCTGCGGGCAGTCGGTGGGGATGTCCACAAAGTTATCCCGCTGGCTCCACTGGATGTTCTGCTGCAGGCGGTTCACCCGCTTGTCAGAGCAGGAAAAACTGCCTGTTTGCTGCAAATCGGTGGAGAGATGGCACGCCGTAAACTGCACGTTCTGCCCGTATTGCAGCCCCTCCACGCACAAATAGCGGAAGCCGTGCCAGGTGAAATGCGGGTGCAAAATCTGCTTGCCGCCGCTTAAAGTGTAAGTGTCCGTGGCCTTGGCCCAGCTGAGATTTTCGGTGTAGAAGTTGCCGTTCTCGTCGAGGGCTTCGGCGTGGCGCAGCGTCAGTTTCTGGCCCCGTTCGCCGTAGATTTCCACCTCGACCCAGCCGGTCAGATTCTGGCCGAAGTCGTAGACCCTCTCGCCTTTCGGAGTTGTAAATTCCTTGACGACGGGCAGTTTTTGCAGGCAGCGCACAGGCTCATTCTCTTGCCCGATGATCGTGTCAAAGCCGTAGTCAAACAGCCTGGCGGGCTGCAGTTCGGCGGGGGCGGCGGTGAAGTCCTGCGTTTCGCCGTCGTAAATTTCGGAGAACTGCACCGCCCCGGTCGTGCAAAGCCAGCTTGCGTCGGTGCCAATCCATTCCTCGCGCCCATCCGCATAGGTGATGCAGAGCGCGGCCAGCGCGGCGGTGGTGTCACCGTAGTTGTTGGGCTGCGGCATAAAGCCGAGTTGGCCCTTGTACCAGCCGTTGGCCAGTGTCAGCGCAAGGCGGTTGACGCCCTCGCGCAGGGTCACGGCGTAGGTCTGGTATTGCAGGCGCTTGCGGTAGTTCGTCCAGCCAGGGTGAAAATAGCTGTCGTCCACAGGCTCACCGTTGACTTGCGCTTCGTACATACCCAAGGCGGTGGCGTAGAGCCGTGCTTTTTTGACATTGCCCTGCGCGACAAAGTCCTTGTACAGCACGGGGCTGACGGGGGAATCCTTGTCAAAGGCGCTTGTGATCCACTGCGCCTTGCCCTCAAACGCGCTGCCGCTCAAAAGACCGGTTTCAAAGCGGCTTGCGGCTTCGGCAGTTTCGCCGTGGTTGTCCGTCACGGTGACCAACCATGTATATTCGGTGCGCGGCGCAAGATTGGAACCGAGGTACTCGTTCAAAACGCTCTGCGCACTCGCCACCGTGCCGGAATCCCAGACGGTTTTGCCGCCGCAGGATAGCTGCAGGCGGTAGGACGCCTGCACGGTGTCCTGTTGGTCGCTGTCCAGCTTCCAGCCAAAGCGGGGCTGAACTTCATCTAAGCCCAGCGGTTCGTGTTTATATTCGATCGTAAGGTCGTAAAGTTTCAGCATATCAATACCTCCTATGCAAAATGCCCCGCCGTGCAAGGCGGCAGGGCAAAGGGCTGTTACTGGGCAGCCTTTTCTTTTTCGTTGCGCTCGGCGATGGCTTTCATCATATCGCCGTATTTGGCTTCCAAGTCAAACTTGGAAATCAGGATAAACAAGCCGATGAACATTGCCAGCGGAATATACAGGCTGAAGGTGTAGATGCCGTAGCGGACGGCGGGGGTGATGACCTCCATATTGCCGGTAAAGCCAACGACCGCCAGAATCCAGCCGACCAGAGAAGCACCGATGCCGCTGGACACCTTGCCGCCGAAGCTGGAGGCGGAGGCGGACATACCGATGATCTTGTTGTGGTATTTGTAGTCGTTATAGTCCATTGCCATGCTGTTCAGCGTACCGCCGAGGCACATCATGGGGATGGTAGCAAAGCTGCCCAAAAGACCCACCGTGATGCAGAGGATAAAGCTGTCCGGCTTGAAGCAGCGGATGACATTGCCGATAATGCCCAGCGCAAAGGCGATTTTCAGCGTCTTGGTCAGGCCGAACTTCTTGGTCATGGGGCCGACCACGATAAAGCCGACAAAGGTCGGGATCAGGCCCACGGCACCCATAATGCCGATGAGGTTGTCGTTGCCCAGAATGTACTTGGCGTAGTAGGTGCCGGAGGAGGAGGACAGCGCATAAATAACATTGACCAGCAGGTTTGCCAGCAGAACGATGACCCAGTACTTGTTGTGGAACAGCTTGTTGATGGCATCGCCGAAGGCAAGACCGTCATCGGGCTTTTCCTCCTGTGCGGCAGTCTCCTTGCTGGTTTTGTAGAGGATCAGCAGGAAAATCATGCTCAGCGCACCGATGACAACCGCAAATTTAATGTAAGCAGCCTGGTCTGCCACGCCATTGGGGCCAAGGGCGTTGGTCAGCGGCACCAGCGCAATGGCGATAACCATACCGATGACATAACCGGCAGCAGCACGGAAGATGCCCATCTTGTTGCGTTCTTCCAGGCTCTTGGTGCGCATGACAAGAATGGCGCTGTAAGGAATCATAATTGCCGTGGAAACGATGGCCGTCAGGAACACGTTAGACAGGAACAGGTAGGCGACCTGTGCAAAGCCGGTCAGGCCCTTGGGTACGGTGAACAGTGCCACAATGGCGACAAATGCGGGAATGGCCATGCGCAGGAACCACGGGCGGCATTTGCCCTTGGGGCTTTTGCCGTTGTCCATGATTTTGCCCATGATAAGGTCGGTGAACGCGTCCACGATTTTTGCCGCCAACAATACATTGGCCGCCGTGGCCGCCGCTACACCGACTTTCTCGGTGTAGAAGTACAGCACTGCCGATACGAGACCGGTCATAGCATTCAGCGCAAACTGACCGCCGCAGTCTGCCAGATAGTCTGTTGTGCGCATGGTTTTCTGGATACCCATTTTGTCCACGCCAAGTGGTTTCTTTGCCATAATGATTCTCCTTCTCTTGTTTGCACCCGGTAGAGGCAGGTGCTGCTTTCCTTGATTGCAAATTTATTATACCGCTATAAGCTGCACCGATATATCGCATTTCGGATTTCCGTGTTCAAAATATGATACACTTTTAATTTTCGGTAAATTTCACCTCACGAATCAGCCCATTTTCATCAAATTCGATGGGCAGCATACAGGCTTTGCGCTTATATTTTCCTGTAGTGCTGACGTGGAAGAACACATACCATTGTCCATTGATTTCTTCAATACTGCCGTGGTTGTTCCAGCTTTCCGGGTTGAGATTGCTGTTGTCCACAATAATTCCTTGATAGGTGAACGGCCCCAGCGGCGATTTTGAAGTAGCATAACCAAGACAAGTCGGTTTGCCGCGTGAAATATCGGCAAACACATAATAGTAAATACCGTTGCGTTTGCGCATGGAACTTCCCTCATGGAAATGATGCTCCTGCTCGGTCAGCAGATTGTCCGCAATGCTCCCCTCTTCGATGTGCATCATGTCGGGCGTAAGTCTTGCACCATGAGAATTGAACTGCCCCCAGTAGTAATATGCTGTGCCATCGTCATCCACAAAAACAGCCGGGTCAATGCCGGTTACAGGGAGTTGCGCAGCATTGACAAACGGTCCCTCTGGTTGGTCGGCCACCGCAACGCCCTCGGTATTGTCTGACATACAGAAGTACAGATAATACCTTCCATTTTTACAGATACAGTCCGGGGCAAACAACGCCAAGTTTTGCTGTGCATCCGCGTTCAACTGTTTTGCAATCTGATTTACCAAAAGCTTGATGGGTACCAGCCGCGCCGCTTTGGGCAGGAACATTCTGATATTCTCCGGCAGATCGTCAATCGACTTTACCTCATCCAGATGAAGTTGCCTGCACATATCAGTTTTACCTGCCCAAGGCACATCCTTTACGGAAAAACACGGTTTGCTGACCTTCCACTCCTTCAGATTGCTGCTGGAAACAACCCGGTAAGAATCACTGCACCATCTGTCAGCAGCACAGTCAAGGCTACCGTATAAATACACTTTTCCGTCTGACATCACATGGGCTTCTGCATCAGGAATGCAAAAATCGATTGGCAGCATACAGTTTTTCATTTTGCAGCACCTCCACTTTCTTGACACCATTATAATGGGAATTTCCGCAGTCTTATATCAAATACTTGATTTATATATTGTAATTATGATATTCTCAATAATATAGTTGTGTAGGAGGCTGCCCGGTATGGACTTTTACAAAAATTGCACAGATCTGTATGAAATCTGCCACATTCCCATAACGATTGTCAATCGAGGAGGCAATCTTCTGCTGTCTCTGCCAAATCATGGCGACGAATTTGTACCGCATAAAGCCATCCAATACGTTTTGACGGATTTTCTCTTGCAAAAGAGAGATTTCCTACATCCGCTCATTACCTATCTGGAACCCGGTTATTTCCTTGGCGTGGTTGAACTGTCAGAAGAACAGTTTTGCATCGTCGGGCTTGTCAGTCCATTTCAACATACGCGCAGTGAAATCCTGCAAATTACATCACAGGCGATTGAATCTCAAAAGTTTCAGGAATTTTGTGATTTAATGATTCAGATGCCAATGGTGAATCTGTACCAGTTAAAATCATTGCTGTGCTTATTAGTGCGACTGGCACATGAAGCAGAGATTACCGCTGAAGATATCCTCTTTGTGGATAATACTGTATCCAATGCCGCAAATTTGAACGACGCTTTGTTTGAATTGCGAGAAGATGCAGAATTTCATGTGCCGATGGATTATGAAACAGGTGTTTGCAGTGCGATTGAAGCAGGTGATGCCGAGCTTTTGCAGCGGCGTATGCTGGCACCATCGCAGGGTAAAATCGGCCGCATGAGTTCCAGCGCCCTGCAACAGCAGAAATATGCGTTCATCAGCTTTGCCACGCTGCTGACCCGCGCGGCCATTCGCGGTGGACTTTCCGGTGAGACGGCATTCAATTTGAGCGACGTCTACTGCCAACGCATGGATGCCCAGACCGAAATACCCGCCGTGGAGCAGTTGGCATTCACAATGGCGATGGACTTCTGCCGCCGCGTGGCCGATGCCAAAAACGGCGGTGCGCAAAGCACCGCCGTCAAAAACTGCATCGACTATATTTCTGCCCATCTGCACGATGATCTGCGATTGGACGAGCTTTCCCGCCACTGTGGGCTGTGCAGCCGCAGCCTGTCGATCAAGTTCAAAGCCGAGGTAGGCTGCGGCATTCCGGAGTACATCCATAAAGAGAAGCTGCGGGAGGCTAAGTATCTTTTAATCAATACTGACTACGCCTTAGCCGATATTGCAGGCTTTTTGAACTATCCGACCCAGAGCTATTTTACCCAGATCTTTAAAAGGTACGCAGGTATGACCCCGCAGCAGTACCGCGATAACCCGCACGGTGTGGTGCGTTAAGCTTTGCAGCGCCCCCCTGAGATTGACGCGTGCTATCCGGTTATCCCATAAGGATTTCTTCAACCGGGCCTTTGAGTGCGCTGTCGTGAAGCGGGAACGGCTTTGTAAGGTCTTTCATAAACGGATTGAAAACCGCCTGTTTATAAAGTGTCGGCAGCTGGTATTTTGAGAGAAGCGCACCGACTGCCTCTTTCCTGCCGGGATTTTTGCGGACCTCAAAGCCCCTGCATACGACCTCAATATCCGCGTCCGGCGAGACATCGGCTATGGTAATACTGGTTTTGCCGCGCTTATATTCGGGCAATACCGGTCTGTCGCTGCCACAGACCCTGACGGTGACTTCCTTGGCCGAGGATATGTCGTCAAAAACGAGCTTCCATTCACGCCGGGCAGGCAGAACCGAAAGGTCCCCCCTGGCCGCACCGATTGTAAACAGCAGTTCCTCCCCCGCTTCCCTGACAGAGAGTACGGTTTCCGCAAAGGCCCCGTTTTCAAAGTTCATTGTTTCCCCATCGTCCTCATAGAGGGTAAAGCTGTTTGTACCCCTGAAAATTCTGACCGTCAGCTTTTCCGGGTTTGACCAGTCGTTTGTCCTGTCGTTTTGGGAAAGCGGAACGATGGCACCCTCCTTTGCAAGCACAGGCAGCGCGTTCAAATCCCGGTACATGGTAACAAAGCGCTCGCCCTCATAGATTCTGCCGGTATACCAGTCTGTCCATCTGCCCTTTGGCAGCCACACTTTAGCGGGCGCAAGGAAGGTGCGCTTGTCGGCAGGCTTTGTGACGGGGGATACCATAAGCTCGCTGCCGAAGAAATACTGGTTCGGCACTTCATACGCGGCTTTTTCGTTCGGGTACGAATAATACATCGGTTCGCAAAGGGCGCGGCCCTCTGTGTGGGTGCGGCGGTTGATCGAGTATATGTACGGAATGAGCGCGTGGCGTTCTCTCAGCGCATTCACGGCTGCCGTCTCGGCAGCAAAGCTGTATTTCCACGGCTCCTTGCCCATAAATTCGTCCTTTGTGGAATGCAGCCGCATGATGGGGCTGAACTCGCCAAGCTGAACCCAGCGGACGTACAGCTCATCATTTCTTGCGCCGAGCTGGTGACCGCCGATGTCATGGCTCCACCATGTATACCCGACATTGGCAGCATTGGCGGTAAAGTACGGCTGAAAGTCAAGGCTCTTCCAGCTGATTACGGTATCGCCGGAAAATCCGAGCGGGTAGCGATGCGAGCCGACCTCGGCAAAGCGGGAAAGGATGAGGGGTCTCTTGCCGGTGGAGGCAAGGTCGAGAGAATGATAGTGGTTGAGCGCCCAGAGCGGGTCAAGCCCCTTGATTTTTGTGTCCTTCTCCTGCTGCCAATCGATCCACCAGAAATCCACACCTTCTTTTTCGTAGGGACGGTGGAGAATGTTGAAGTAGGCGTCAATAAATTTCGGGTCGGTAATGTCAAACGGGATGCGCTTTTTGCTCTTTGGGTCAACCCCCATAAAGCGGGCAAAATCCTCGTACTGATCCTCAAACGGGCGTACACCCTGCGCCGGGTGCAGGTTGACGGTGACCTTGAAGTTGTTTTCATGCAGCCACGAGAGCAGCGCTTTGTGGTCCGGGAAAAGCTCTGTGTTCCAGCTGTAGCCGGTCCAGCCCTGACTCTGAAATGCCTCTGCAAAATCTCTGTATGGCAGGATTCCATCGCGGCGGAAGAGCGCACTTTCTTTTCCGAAGCGCTCGATAACGTCTACCCAGTGCCAGTCCATGTCAATGGTTGCCACCGAGATGGGAATATCCCGCTCCAGGAATTCTTTCATCAGGTCGATGTATTCCTGCTGGCTGTAGGCCTTGTATCTGCTCCACCAGTTGCCAAGGCAGAACCGCGGGACGAGGGGGACTGCACCGCAAAGCTTGAAAAAGTCCTGCAGGCAGCCGCGGTAATCATTGCCAAAGGCAAAATAATATTCGTCCTTTTGAACGTTCCTGCGCGCTTTCATGGTTCCGTCCGCGCAGATGATCACCGTTTTTGCATCATCCACAACAGAAACGCCGTTGGTGCTCATCAGGCCGTCACCGAGCTTTACAGCGCCGTTTGCCATATCGAGGGTGCGGTAGGTGCCCTTGAGATTCCCGGTCTTGAAATCGGTGACGATCCTTCCATCCTTGAGCGTGATGCTCTCTGTCGCCCCTTTTGCAAGGTCAAAGCAAAACGTGATGTCCTCCGTTTTTATCACAATTTTGCCGCCGCTCTGCAAAATGCTGAATTCAGGTCTGTCAAAGTCGCGGCAGATAACGGTCTGCGTCGCTTCATCGGTGAAAATATGCTCCTTGTCCTTCTCCACGCGGATAATTCTCGGCGAGAGAAGCGAGAACCGATAGTCCTCGATTTGATAAACATACTCCTTGGGCGTTTTTGTTTTATAGCTGTGCGAAAATGTGTTTGTAAAATACGTAGAAAGCTCGCTCATACGGTTCTCCTCTCCCCAATTCTAACGGGTATATTGGCAAGCGATTCGTGCCTTAACTTCAAGGCAAGCCGGACTGCCCGGAGGTGTTTTCTGTCGGAGGAGCTGGTTCTTCTGTTGGCGTTTGTTTTGCCGCCCTTTACAGTTCCCCATTCGTCGCAATCACCTTTTTATAATAGTAGCCGGACGCTTTTATGGTTCTCTGCTGCGTTTTGAAATCCACATAGATCAAACCAAAACGCGGGTCATACCCTTCTGCCCATTCAAAGTTATCCATCAAAGACCAGTATTGATATCCGATAACCGGGATGTCTTCTTCAACCGCGCGCTTTACGCCCTGCAGCACTTCCTGCAGGTAGGCTACGCGCGCGCCGTCATTTACTGCCCCGTCAGAAAGCCGGGCATCGTGCAGGCACACGCCGTTTTCCGTAACCATAATGGGCATATTGTACCGCTCGCTGAAGAAACGCAGCACCCAATACAGTGTGCTTGGGCAAAGCTCCCAGCCCAAGGCATTGCGGGGAATGCCCGCCGCCGGAACCTGCCGATACTTTGCGCTGCAGGTATAATTCAGCGGTCTGTAAACATTGACCCCCACGAAATCCAGCTTGGGGCAGCCTTGCGCCAGCACCTTATTGCCTAACAGCCTTTCGGTCATCCTGTCATCGGTTCGTCCCTGCAGGATCAAATCAGCCCATATATTGCTGTCAAAGATTTTAAGACCGTTGGAAAAGGTGATTTTTCTGGCTTTCTCGATCTCATCGGGGGTTTCTTTTTGGGGAATGTATGCCGTTACGGCAAGCGCCACACCCACCTTGACCTCGCATTTTGCGTATTTCCGAATGGTTTCGACAGCCTTTGCATGGCAAAGCAGAATGTTCTTCATCAGCCGCGGAGCCTTATAAAAAGCTTTCTCGAACGGAGCGTGGTCACCACTTCCATAGCCTGCGCTGAAAAACACAGACGGCTCATTTATGGTCATAAAATATCGAACTCTGTCCGAAAGTGCTTCCACCACAGTTCTGACATAGTCGGCAAAGTATTGCACTGTTTTTTCGCTCATAAATCCGCCTTGTTTGTATACCCAAAGCGGCATATCCCAATGGTACAGGGTGCAAAGCGGTTCGATGCCGTTTCTTTTCAGCTCATCCACCAGATCACTGTAGAATTGCAGACCTTTTTCGTTGATACAGTTCGATTCCGTCATAACGCGCGACCAGCTGACAGAAAAGCGATAGGACTTCAAACCCAGTTCCTTCATCAGCGCGATATCCTCTTTATATCTGTGAATATGGTCACAGGCGACAGAAGGATTCTCTCCGTATTTGATTTTCCGCGTCGGCGGGTTATCCCAAATGCTTGGGGTACGCCCATTTTCATTCCATGCGCCTTCGATCTGGGCGGCGGAAGTAGCCGCGCCCCACAAAAAGTTGTCGTCAAAGGTATGCTTCATCATTATCTCTCCCATTTTTGTTGCGTGCCTTGATTTCTGCCTGCTCCTTGTCGATGACCTTTTCCACGTTCAGGAAAACCAGCAGCACCGCCAGAACAAGGCCGGTAATGGATTCCAGCCCTACAAAGCCGAAGGTGATCACGTTTTTAACAGCGGCGGTCTGCTCAGTCGCTGCAAGAACGCCGTTCACAATTTCCGGTGCGATGTAACCGCTTTGGGCAAGCAGCCCGTTGAAAATGCCGGTGCAGATGCCGACCATCGCCACGGCGATGATGTTGTTGATTCCCATCGCAATGCCGTCGCAGCGGAAGCCCGTTTTCCACTCCATGTGGTCAAGAACGTCGGCAAACAGCGCCATAAAAACATAGGCGCAGGGCAGCCCGCCGATGTTCTTGATGAACTGCCCCACCAGCATAACGGTCATATTGGTGGGGTTCATCCAGCAAACGGCACTGCCGATGGCGTACAGCACAAAGCCCACCGCCGTGACATTGCGCTTACCGAATTTCTTCGCCAGCGGCCACACCGCAAAAATGCCGATCCCCATGGGAATACCGCCGATAACCGAGATCAGCGTCTGGGTAATGCCGTCGTTATAGGAACCCAGCACATAGTTGCAGAAGTAGACAAGGCTGATGTTTTTGATGGTGCCGCCGATCGTTTGGATCAGAAAATAGGCGTAGATTATAAGCATATATTTGTCGGTAAAGATTGCCTTGAGCTGCCTTGCAAGGGGAACGGCAGCGGCATTGCTTTCCCGGCTTTCCAGCGTGACACGCTCTTTGGTAAAGTAGTATTCCAGCAGCGTCAGCGGCAAAGCCAGAATGGACAGTACGCTCATCAGCGCGATCCACTTGCCCTTGTCCACGCCGATTTTGGGCATAATGACCATGGGGAACACCAAGGCAACCAGAATGCCGCCCATCATAATGGAAGTGATCTGGTTGAATACTGACAGACCGCCCCGCTGGGTGGTATTTCGGGTGGATAGCGGCACCATAAGACCATGGCTCATATTAAAAATGGTATAGGCAAGGGAATAAAACAGGTTGTAGCTGATCATGACCCAGATCGCCTGCTCTGTCGGGGTGCCGTTCGGCACCGTAAACAGAAGAATGCCCGTAACCGTTAATAACGGAGCCGATAACAGCAGCCAAGGACGCGCTTTGCCTTCCGGCGTATGGGTGCGGTCAATGATATAGCCCATCACCACATTGGTGATGGCATCAATGATTTTGGAAATAATGGGAAAAACGACAAGGAACGCGCCGCCCCAAAGGGAAGTCAGCTTCAGGACATCCGTATAGTAGACATTCAGATAGGTAGCCAGCACAGCATTGAGCAGCAGCGCCCCCGCAGGTCCCAGAAGATAACCGAACCATTTTTCCGATGCACTGACATCCTGTTTTTTGACCCTGCTCTTGAGCAGCGGGCTGTCAAATAACCGTGCGCTTTTCATTGCTGTTCTTCCTTTCCTGCTATGCCGTATTTTTGTTGAAGACGAAGCCGCTTTTTCCTTTGGCAAATAGTCACAGTTTTATCTTATACACCCCTGTGATTTGTATCTATTATAGCATGCGATACGCCAGATTCTTTACACCATTGTACCGATTATGTTACAATGGTAATGGTTCGAGGTGAAAACAATGCGCGAATACGATTTGCAATATATCTGCAGGGTGATCGGAGACCTTTCCGGCTTGCCTATCCGCGGCTACCGGAACGGGCGCCGTCTGCACTATCATTCTGTGACAATGCTGCCTGTTGATCCTATTGTTGTATGCCGGGACAGCATTGAACGGATCACTTCCCACGTGGGATACTATGTGACAGAGCAGTTTCATTACTATGGGGTCGTAAACAGCGGGGACATCAAAATCGTCATCGGTCCTTCCCAGCAGGTTTTGCAGGCCGATCAGGAGCTGCGCAAGCTCGGCTTTCAGGCGGATGTTTCCCCGGAAGATATGGAAGTTTTTGTACAGGGCATGAAAAGCATTGTCTGTATGCCGTTGGACACCCTTTTGCAGATCCTCTGCACGATCAATTACTTTCTCAACGATGAAACGCTGGGCATCAAGGATATTGCAATATGCGAGGCGGAACAGACGGATCTACAGCGCCAGTGGGCACAAAGGCACAACGAGCAGCTTTTTGCCTCTGCTTTTGCAGGCGATACGCTTCCGGGGCGCGGGCACAACACCTACGATCAGGAGCAGCAGATCCTACGGTTGGTACGAAAGGGAGACCTGCCGTCTCTTACAAAGTGGATGGACGCTGCGCCCGCTATATGGGGCGGTGCTTTGGCCTCGGAGCAGCTCCGCCAAATCAAAAACACCTTTATTGTGACGGCGACGCTGGTTTCAAGGGCTGCCATTCAAGGCGGTCTGAGCACCGAGGAATCCTTTTCCCTCAGCGATGCCTATATACAGAAGTGCGAGCACCTGCGGACCATGGAGCAGATCAAAAATTTGCAGTATTATATGGTGCTGGAATTTACAGACCGGGTCAATCGCATCCGCCATGGCGCAGAGCCGACAGAGCTTACCGTTGCCGTGTCCAACTATATCCAGCAGCACCTTTCCGAGCCTATCCGCGTTGATGCGATTGCAAAGGCGCTTTTTATGAGCCGCCCGCATCTTTCCGCAAAATTCAGGCAGGAAGCCGGAGAAACGCTGACGGATTTTATATGGAAACAAAAAACGGAGGAGGCAAAACGCCTTCTCCGCTACTCGGACAAATCCTTCAGTTCTATTGGTGCCTACCTCGGCTTTTCCTCTTCCGGCCACTTTTCTCAGGTATTCAAAAAGTATACCGGGAAAACGCCCTCGGAATATAGAGACAGATTCAAGTAGTTGCAGAACAAAATATGTTAAAAAGGCGGCCTCCTTTTCTCCGCAGGAAGGAGATTTTTATGAGCAAGAAGGTATTGATTTTGTCCGGCAGCCCCCGGAAGGGCGGCAACTCGGATATTCTGTGCGATGAATTTCTGCGCAGTACGCCTGCCATGGCACAGGCTTACGAGATGGGGAGGAACGTATAATGGCAGTGAAACAAACAGCAGGGCGGGATGCTCTGGGCGAATTTGCGCCGAAGTTTGCAGAACTGAACGATGATGTGCTGTTCGGGCAGGTGTGGAGCCGGGAGGACAAGCTATCCCTCCGGGACCGCAGCCTTGTGACGGTGGTGGCGCTGATGGCGCAGGGGCTGACGGACTCCTCGTTCCGGTATCACCTGACGGCTTGACCACTACTGTGCAGCGACACCACAAAACGCCAAAAAAGCCTGTTGTGACAACCAACAATAGGCTTTTTCCTGTTTTTGGAGCCGCTGTGCAGAACCAACAAAATTAACGGTTTATCGTTGGTCTACACTGCCCTGTCGTAGTTCTCCGACGCCAGGTGCCGGGGGTTCGAATCCTCCCGGTCGCACTTAAAAAGCGCATTGCAATGTATTTTTGCAATGCGCTTTTTGTTTTAATGTTATTTGGGTTTAGAATAATTTTAGCAGCATATCATCCGCCGCGTCCGTGTACTGCCCTTTTGCCAGCCGTTCATTTCTCAGTCTGTTTATAGTGGTACGCATAAGGAAAATTTCTTCTGTGGAAAAAGTGGCTTTTCTATCGGCTGGGAGAGAATCAATTTTCAGTATGCACACTGGCTGTGCAGACTTGATCCCGAACGGAAACCCGGAGGAATATTTGAAGAATGTGGCTGGGAGCCATGGGTTATAAGATTAAAATCGAATAGAGAATCCCGACAAATTGCATTCAAGACAATTTTGTCGGGGTTCTTTTGTATATGCATTGCCTTGTTGTATCCACTCCTCAATTCGTCGGCTATACGATGTTTTCTGCCAAGATAAACCGTATGAATGTCTTCGCTGCTGCGGATAGACCGCGCTTGTCTTTCATCACCAAAGCCATTGTACGCAGAATGGGTTCGTCCACCGGACGGACAGCAACATCGTAGGCCGTCTTTTGCAGCACCAGCTCCGCCAGAAGCGAATAACCAAGCCCCTGCTCTACCATGGACAGGATGGAATAATCATCGTGCATGGTCAGCCGCACATTGGGGGTGACACCCGCCTTCCGAAAGGCTTCCAGCGGCTCACTGTAACACCCTTCTTCCAAAAGCAGGTACGGCTCTGCTGCCAGCTCTTGCAGCGACACGGAGGGCTTCTGCGCCAGCGGGTGGTCTTTGGGCAGCACCGCCACAAAGGGGTCTGTCTGCAAGGTCTGTGTTTCCAGCCCCTTGGCCGCAGCCGGGTTCACAAAGCCAAAATCCACCGTCCCGGTCTGTACCCAATCACAGATGCTGGTATAGTCCCCCTGATGCAGCACCAGCTGCACATGGGGGTACTTTGCCCAGAACTTCCGAATGATGCCCGGCAGCCAATGGCAGGAAACGCTGGATACCGTGCCAATGCGCACAATGCCGGAATCCAATCCCCTGATCTCATCTTCCATCCGTCGAAGATCCTCGTACTGTTGTACAGTTTTCTGAATGGTGGGAAGCAGCCGCTCACCTTCCGGGGTCAGTCGGACACCATACCGGGAGCGATGCAGCAGGGTGATGCCGATCTCGCGTTCCAAGGATGCAATCATCTGGCTGAGGGCAGGCTGAGTGTAGCCCAGAATTTCGGCAGCATGCGTATAGCTGCCTACCTCTACCACCTTGAGCAAGGCTCTGTAACGATTCATAGACTTCCTCTCTTTTCAAATAAAGGTTTTGCATACTTGTATGCAAAACACAAGTTTTACTTATTCCAAGCATCATTGTATCATAGATGCGTACTCCGTACAAGAAAGAGGGAAAGAAAATGAAAATCGTAGCCTACCGCCCGGAATACCGGGAAGCCTTTGTCCGATTGAATACCGAGTGGCTGACCCGGTTCTACTGGGTGGAATCCTTTGACCAGTACGCTATGGACCATGTGGAGGATCTGATCGCACAGGGGGCAATGGCGTTCTTTGCACTGGATGACGCAGGTGAAGTCCTTGCCACCTGTATGGCGATGCCATTGGAAGGCACTACATGGGAGATTTGCAAGCTTGCGGCACGGAACCAGTACACCGGCATCGGCGCAGGCAGTGCGGTTCTGCAAGCTGCCATGCACTATGCCGAGCGGCACGGCGCAAAGAAAGAAGTTCTCATCTCCTGCCGCAGCCTGAAGCCCGCCATCCACCTGTACCAAAAGTTCGGTTTCCGGGAAGTGTCTTATCGGAAAGAGTACTGGAAGTCCGAAAAGGCAGACATTGAAATGGAGAGGGAGGTCTGAAAATGAAACAGTATATCGTGGACGCATTCACAGAGGAAGTATTCAAGGGAAGCCCCGCAGCAGTATGTGTGATGAAGCAATGGCTTTCAGACGATACGATGCAGAAAATCGCTATGGAAAACAGCTTGTCGGAAACAGCCTTTGCTGTCAGGGACGGAGACCATTACTGTTTGCGCTGGTTCACGCCGGGTGGTGAAATCGACCTGTGCGGCCATGCGACACTGGCGACAGCCTATGTCATTACCCATTTTATTGAACCGGAAGCGAATGCGGTGCATTTTGACACACTGAGTGGGATGCTGCACGTCACGAGAAAGGACGATGTGCTGACACTGAATTTCCCGTCTTATCATCCGAAGAAAATCCCGGTGACAGAACAAATGGTTGATGCGCTGGGCGTTGCACCGGTAGAAGCCTACATGGATGCCGATATGGTTTGTATCCTGAAAACAGAAGAACAGCTCCGCCAACTGAAGCCGAATCAGGAACTGGTGCGCCAGTTGGACGGGCTTGGTCTGCACGTAACGGCCCAAGGTTGCAATTTTGACTGCGTGACACGCAGTTTTGTCCCGAAGTGCAATGTGCCGGAAGACCCCGTCTGTGGGCGTGGTCACTGCCACGTGGTTCCGATCTGGGCGGAAAAGCTGGGCAAGAATGATCTGGCTGCTTATCAGGCATCTGCGCGAAGCGGTGTCCTCTACTGCCGCTATGCCGGGGAGCGTGTCTATTTGAGCGGAAAGGCTGTTCTCTTTGCTGAAAGTGAAATCCATATAAAATAAGTATATTGCAATGCGCTTTTTGATTTGGTGTCAGAATAGCTTCAGCAGCATATCATCTGCCACATCGGTGTACTGGCCTTTTTCCAGCCGTTCATTTCTCAGTCTGTTTATAGTTTTTCGCATAAGGAAAATTTCTTCTGTGGAAAAAGTGGCTTTTTTATCGGCTGGGAGAGAATCAATTTTCAGTATCAACCGCCCCGATTTCTCCGTGTTATGACCAAGTGCTTTTTCTTGGTAGTAATAGGGTGCAAGCTCTTTCAGCAAGATGCTTTTGTTTGCACGGGTCAACTTGATTTTTCTCATAGTCCAATCGCCTTTCCCAGTTTTTCCTGTGCCTTGCGTTTGTTCTTGTCAAATGCGTGGGCGTAAATATCCAGCGTTGTGCTTGCCTGTGCATGACCCAGCAGACTGGCCACGGTGCGCACATCCACTCCCTGTGCAATCAGCAGGCTTGCATTCGTATGCCGCAGACTATGTACACTCAAATCCAGTGGCAGGTTGTTAGCTTTCAAAATGCTCAATGTACTTTGCCAGCGTAATGCTTCGGTTAATAGGCTCTGGTGTGTGCTGAACCTCGCGTTCAAATAGGATCGCCTGTTCTTTTACCCACTTCTCGGCTTGCTTAGGTGTGTACTCCTTGGGTGGCTTGACCGTTTTCTGTACAGATTTCAGTCGGTTGCCCTCATAATCATACCCACGGGATACTACAATCAAATAGCTATTACTGCCGCGTTTTCTGATAGATGCCATGTTTTGCACGCTCCTTAGTGTTATTTCATTGACCTGCAGTACTACAAAGCATACCGACAACTGCGACAGAAAGCTATCACCATAATTCATTCGCATCGTCCTTTCTATTTTGGTATATATCTATTATCTCATGCTATCGTCGTTTTGTGTGTAGTAAGTTTTATTCTCTAGTGTTAAGTTGTACGGCTCACACCGCCCCACAGCCCCACAAACGCGCCAAACGGAGGGTGCATCAGCTGTTTCGTATCCGTGTGCTGCGTGTGGCATCTGCCCCACACAGGGCGGATTTGGGCGGTTACTGCGAGTGAATCAGAACGGATTCACTTTTACCCCTTGCCCCCTGAATAGTGAATCAAATCTGATTCACTCTCCGGGCGGGGCTCTCGCCAAAAGCAAGGTTTTCACCTACGCGCTCACGCGGGTCTGACCGCACGGACGCTTCAGAACATAGTCAATGACATTGATTTTGGGGATTTTGTAAGCGTTTGCCAGCCGGATGCAGCTGATTTCGCCCTCCCCCAGCAGGTCATAGGCCGCGTGGCGGCTGATGCCCAGCATGGCTTGCAGATCCTTGACCGTTACAATGTCCGGGTACTCCGCAAACATGAGCTTGTACATTTCTCTGATTTCTTTACAATCCATTCGATCACCATCCTTATAGTTGGCTTTCGCATATTTGCGATGTAAATATAGGATACTGCGCTTTTATGCGAATGTCAATAGTTTTCGCAAAATTGTTACTTTTTTCTTGCGCTTTTATGTTATGGTGTGGTACAATAAGGAAAATCCTGCAAGGAGCGTGAACGAAATGAACATCGGAGAGAAAATCAAGCGCATCCGCCAGCACCGCCGCATGACCCAGAAAGAGTTGGGCGAGTTGGTCGACCTCAGCGCAAACCGCATTGCACAGTACGAAATGGGGTACCGCGTACCAAAAAAGCCCCTGCTAAATCAAATAGCAGAGGCTTTGCGTGTTTCCCCGTTAGCACTTTCCGATGGCGGAAACGGCCCGGCGAATGATATTCTGGAGCAGCTTTTCTGGCTGGACGAGGAGCAGCCCGGCGTTATCAAGCTGGTCCCCACCGAGCGCGGCACAGCACGGTATAATGCCAACCCAAACCTTGCGCTGCACTATGATGACAACGATAGCTGGCCGCCACGCTCCCCCGTGGCGATGTGGTTTGATGATACAATTCTGGATGATTTTCTGAAGGATTGGGCTGCGGTTCAGAAGAAGTTGTATGCGGGAGAGATCACGCAGGCAGAGTACTTTGAGTGGAAGATTATGTGGCCATCTGTCCTCTGATACAGCCAGCAAATGCAAGATTTACAAACAGTGGGGAAAAGCAAAATGAAGAATCGCGGCAAAAACGGTAGAGAAAGCTTGTTTCTCACCACCTATAGAGGTGGGAGTCATCTCCCAGCTGATATATAT
>ERZ1034691.476-NODE-476-length-31933-cov-20.098469_pt1 | contig 31933 bp, 48 predicted proteins | sample MGYA00520638_ERZ1034691 | MGnify/ENA primary metagenome ERZ1034691 (study PRJEB33766, sample SAMN09781763) | gut metagenome | biome: gut microbiome | host: Homo sapiens | place: Madagascar | study: EMG produced TPA metagenomics assembly of the PRJNA485056 data...
TTCCAACTCTAAAGAAAATTTTAGGGGTGGGGGTCGCCGCCAGAACCTACATTATGGCGCGCGCGAGGGATTTTTTGAAAATCAAAACGAAAAACAAACAAAACGCTCCGTTTTTGCCACGGCCCCGGAGCGGTGGAGGAGGTGAGCGGCGTGGCGCAGGGCGAACCGTTGACCGCCAAGAAATGGCGGACAAAAATCAAAAGCTTGTGCAAACGCGCCGGTGTCGAGGCCAAAGACTACGCCCCGGTGATAGACAGCCTCGCGGAGATACTGGAGCAGCGTGACCAGGTAATGGCGGACTACCGGGAGGACGGCGACGGCCCCATCGTGGAGCACACCAATAAGGCCGGGGCTACCAACATGACGCGCAGCCCATACCTCGACCTGTGGGATATGCTCAACAAAACCGCGCTTGCGTACTGGCGCGAGCTGGGCCTGACCCCGGCGGCCTACAAAAAGGTCTGCGGGGCGCCCCCGAAGAACGCGAAAACTGGAGAACTTGCGGCAGCACTTGCCGCAATTAGCTTTGACGACGATTAAAGGGCGCAACTGGCCCGCCGTCATGGAGTACGCCGAGAGCATACGCGGCGGGCGGAAGGTGGCCTGTGAGGAACTGAAACAGGCCGTCGAGAGGTTTTTCCGCGATCTGGACAACCCGGACTATTATATAGACCCCAAAGGCCCGGAGTTTGTGATACAGATAATCGAGCTGACGCTCAAACACCAACAGGGTGAGCGGATTGATGGCACTCCGCTGAGGGGGAGCCCCTTCAAGTTGGAGCCATTTCACAAATTTATCATTTACAATCTTATAGGGTTTAAAATGAGCGGCACTGATATCGTAAGATTTCACGAGGCGCTCATTTTTATACCCCGCAAAAACATCAAAACCACGTTTGCGGCGGCTCTGGCATATGCACTGTCCCTCTGGTACCGCAAGAGCGGCGCGAAAACCTACATTACCAGCGCGGCCCTGATGCAGTCCCTCGAGAGTTTTAATTTTTTGGTGTACAACGTGCGCCAGATGGGAGAGGACAAGGCCAAGGGCGGGTCCATAAAAATCATAGACAACAACAACGAGCACAGCATGACCGCCGACCTTGGGAACGACGGCTCATTTTATATCCGAGCGCTGGCCGCCAACCCCGACACCCAGGATTCACTCAACTGCAATATCGCCATATGCGACGAGATGCACGCCTACAAAAAGCCCAAACAATACAACCTCTTTAAAGAGGCAATGAAGGCGTATACAAATAAATTGATCATAGGCATATCCACGGCGGGTGACAACGAGCAGGCATTCCTCGGGTATCGGCTGCGCTACTGCCGGAAGGTCCTCAACGGCACCATAGAGGACGAGCAGTATTTTATCTTTATGTGCTGTGCCAACCCGGACGAGGGCGGCGACATTGACTATACAAACCCCATCGTCCACGAGATGGCCAATCCCGCCTATGGTGTGAGCATACGCCCGGCGGAAATACTCAACGACAGCCGGCAGGCAATGAACGACCCGCAACAACGCAAGGACTTTTTGGCGAAGAGCCTCAACGTATACGTGAATGCGCTGAAAGCGTATTTTGACATCGACGAGTTCCGCCGCAGCGACGCTGCCCATGACTGGACGCTGGCGGAGCTTGCCCGGCTGCCTATTAAATGGTTCGGCGGCTCTGATCTCGCCCGCCTCCACGACCTGACCGCGGCGGCGCTTTTCGGGCATTATCAGGATACTGACATCATCATCACCCACGCTTTTTTCCCGCTGACTGCGGCGGCACTCAAAGCCGACCAGGACAACATACCTCTGTTCGGCTGGGAGGATAGCGGCTGGCTTACCATGTGTAACGCCCCCACCACCAACTACTCCGACGTGGTCAACTGGTATATCAGCATGCGGGACATGGGATTTAAAATCAGCCAGGTCGGACATGACCGCAAATTTGCCGCTGAGTATATGCTTGACATGAAAAAAGCGGGCTTTAAAATCATCGACCAACCGCAGTACACGATCAACAAATCGCAGGGGTTTAGGTACATTGAAAACAGCGCCAAAAATGGGCGGCTCTACTACCTGCACAGCGAAGCGTATGAATACTGCGTGCAGAATGTTCGGGCGATAGAAAAAACCGACGACATAATCCAATACGAGAAGGTACAGCCGGAGCACAGGATAGACTTATTCGATGCATCGGTTTTTGCCACCGTGCGCTATTTGGAGAGCATGGGAAAAATCAGAGCAGGAGAGGAATGGTTTGCGAATGAGTAAACGTAAACGCAGCAGGGCCGCCGCCAGGGCGGAACCCCGGGAAAAACGGTGCATGACGTTTTTTTGCGACAGCACCCAGTTTGGCAGCTTGAAATGCCGAGGGTACACCACTCTGGCGGAAAACCCTGAAATTGCCACGGCGGTGGACACCATAGCCCGGCTCATCGGAGCTATGACAATACATCTTATGCAAAATACCGACCGGGGCGACGTCCGCATTAAAAATGAGCTGTCCCGCAAGGTAGACATATCGCCATACCATAACATGACCCGGAGTAACTGGGTGCGCTGGATAGTCCGCACCATGATGCTCACCGGCAACGGCAACGCCGTGGTATACCCGGTGACGCAAAACGGATATATAACCGACTTGCAGCCCATATCCCCGGCGTTTGTGTCCTACGTGCCCAGAGGCACTTGGGACTACGACGTTATGATACTCGGACAGCCCTACGACCCCGAGGACGTGCTGCATTTTGTGTGCAATCCCGGCGACTATTACCCCTGGCTGGGCAGGGGCTACCAGATAGAGCTTGCCACCGTAGCGGACAACCTCAAGCAGGCCGCTGCCACCGAAAACGGCTTTATGTCGAGCGAGTGGAAGCCCGCCCTGGTCATAAAGGTGGATGGCCTCGTGGACGAGTTTTCAAGCAAAGAAGGGCGCGAGAAGCTGCTGGACGAATACGCCTCCAGCAACCGGGCCGGGCAGCCCTGGCTTATCCCGGCAGACCAGTTTGAGGTGCAGCAGGTCAAACCCTTGAGCCTGTCCGACCTCGCGCTGGCTGATTTTGTGCGGCTGGATAAAAAGGCCGTCGCCTCGGTGCTGGGCATACCGCCCTTTGTGCTGGGAGAAGGACAATTCAGCCGCGACGAGTGGAACAACTTTATATCATCAAAAATCATGCCCGTGGCCGCCAACATAGAGCAGGAGCTCACACGCAAACTGCTGTATAACCCGGACTGGTATTTTAGGTTTAACAGCCGTAGTCTTTACAACTATGACCTGAGGGACCTTTCGAGCGTCGGCAACGACGAATACGTCCGCGGCATTATGACCGGCAACGAGGTGCGCAACTGGCTGGGCCTTGCGCCAATGGACGGTCTGGATGACCTCGTGATACTTGAAAATTACATACCCCGCGGCATGATAGGTGACCAGAACAAACTACAAGGAGGTGAAAAAAACTCATGATGGCAAAAAGGACTGCAATCGCACAGCCGGTGCAATTTAAGACCCGCGCCGACGACGGCAACCTCTATATAGAGGGCTATTTTGCCGTATACGGCAGTAAGTACTGGCTGTGGGACGATGCATACGAAACCATAGAGCCCGGCGCTTTTGACGGCGAGACTGAGCGGGACGTGCGCGCACTGGCTGACCATGATACCCGGCTGGTACTGGGACGCACCACCGCCGGCACACTCACCCTGCGCATCGATGACAAGGGCCTTTGGGGCAGTATCCTAATTAACCCCAAGGATCAGGACGCTATGAACCTCTACGAGCGCGTCAAGCGCGGCGACGTCAACCAATGCTCATTTGGATTTGACACAATCGAGCAGAGCACGGACTACAACGAGGATGGCCCCAGCGTATGGCACCTCCGCAAAGTCAAGCTCTGGGAGGTGAGCGTGGTAACCTTCCCGGCCTACGAGGATACCCAGGTAGAGGCCCGGAAGGCCGAAATCAACGATATCAAGCGGCGTAAAGCTGAAAAATGGCGCGCCGACATGAAAACAAAGATTAAAGGAGGAAATAAGTAATGGCACTTAGAGCCCTGATGCTCCGCAGGAGCATAGACAACAAGAAAAAAGAACTGGAACAGCTGCGCGGCAAAGAGGCCGCCTTTAAAAAGCGCGAGACCGAGCTCGAAGCCGCAATCGCCGAGGTCACGGAAGCCACGGACGAGGAACAGCAGAAGGCTGTGGAGGAAGAAGTCGCCAAGTACGAAGCCGAAAAGAGCGCGTTTGACAAGGCGAAAGATGAGTGCGCAGCGGCGATAGACAGGCTGGAGGAAGAACTCAAGGGCATCGAAGAGGCAGCTCCCACCGAAGAGCCTCCCGCTGAAGAGACCATGATAATCGAAGAAACCGAAAGGAGCAAGAGAACCAGAATGATAAACATCAATATCCGTGCGCTGCCCAAGGAACAGCGCGTTTTTGACGCCCTGCCCATGCAGACCCGGCAGGAGATAGCAGCTCGCCAGGATGTCAAAAACTTCCTAAAAGAGCTGCGTACAATGAAGGGCGGCGCACAACGTGCCGTTAGCGGCGCAGACCTCACTATCCCCATAGTGTTCCTCGATCTGATCAGCGAGAATATGTTCCGCTACTCGAAACTGCTCAACCGTATCCGCGTTCGCAATGTTCGCGGCGAGGCGCGGCAGACCATAGCCGGAACCGTGCCCGAGGCAATCTGGACTGAAATGTGCGCGGCGATCAACGAACTGGAGTTTGTGTTCAACCAGGTGACTGTGGACGGCTACAAAGTAGCCGGCTTTGTGCCCGTATGTAACAGCATACTCGAGGACAACGACATCAACCTCGCTTCGTGGATCGTGGAGATGCTGTCCGAATCTATCGGCCTCGCAGAGGATAAGGCTATCCTCTACGGCACCGGCATCAAAATGCCCATGGGCATAGTGAGCCGCCTCGCCCAGACCGCCAAGCCCAACGACTATCCCACCAATGCCCCCGCATGGGTAGACCTCCACACCACCAACATTCAGAAAATCGACAGCACCCTGACCGGCGCTGCATTCTGGGCGGCGCTCACTGTCGCCACCGGCAACGCATACAGTCTGTATGCCCGCGGCGAAAAGTTCTGGGCGATGAACAGCAAGACTTACAACCTGCTCAAATCAAAGGTCATAACCTTTACCGCGACTGGCGATATAGCCGCCGGCGTATTTGCAACGCTGCCCATCATCACCGGCGACATTGATATACTGGAGTTTATCCCCGACGGTGACATCATAGGCGGCTACGGCGACCTCTACCTCTGGGTAAACCGCGGCGAAATACAGATTGACGCTGACCGCAGCGTGCAGTTTATCCAGGATAACACCGTGTTCCGCGGCAAGGCCCGCGCAGACGGTATGCCCGTGATCCCCCAGTCTTTTGTTGCTATCAACATCAATGGCAGCGAGGTGACCACCTCCATGACCTTTGCCGCCGACACCGCCAACGACGCGCTCCTCCAGAGCCTGACCGTAGGCAGCGAGACCCTCACGCCCACTTTTGATCCTGCTGTGATGGCATACACTATTACAGCGGCAGCCGCTACTGACAAGATCGAGGCAACCGCGGCGCAGGCGCGGGCTGAGATCGAACTCAACCTTAACGGCAAAAACCTCAACAACGGCGGTACCGCGACTTGGACAAGCGGCAGCAATACCCTGACCGTGACCGTCAAAAACGGCAACGCCGTCAGAGTGTACACCCTCACTGTGACCAAATCCTAACGGAAAGGAGGAGCTGACCTGTGGCAAATCCGGGACTTGTGGCACGGCTTAAATACAACTTATCGCTGACGACCACGGCATACGACGAATACCTGGGGCAGCTCCTTAATGCTGCCTCCGGCATGATCGCCCGCGAGGGCATAAATCTTAACACCAACTGCGAGGAGGACGCACAAATCCTTGTTATGTATGCCGCGTATCTATTCCGCAAGCGGGCGGAGGATAATCCCGTAATGCCCCGTATGCTCCGCTATGCGCTCAACAACCGCCTATTCAGTCAGAAAATGCAGGAGGACGGCGTATGACATACGACACGGGCATTGTAATATTGTGCAAGCTGAAAGATACAAACGAAGTGGCGGGCGGAATGCCCGCCATGTATCTTATCCCTGTTGAATGGCTGTTTTACGCGGAACGCGCTATCGGATACGGGCGCCAGTATGCTGCGTTTGGCGCAAATCAACAGGTAGACCTACTAATCAGGACGTGGCGGACGGACGCTGCCGAAATAGGCATGTATGCCGTGACCGAGGACAAAAAACAGTATCGCATTGATAATGTCCAGCACCTACTGGACGAGGACGGCCTGAAGGTCACCGACCTCACATTAAGGAGGTTAGACAAACTGTATGACGTTGCAGAATAAATTACAGCCTCTCGGCGAGGCGCTGGCAAAAGTGGTGCCGAATACAAGACACTACTGGAGGCCACGCATGGAACCGCCGTTTTGCGTCTGGGCGGAGGACGGGGAAAACGGATTTAACGCCGGCAACCGAAAGGCAGAGCAGGCGATCACCGGCACGGTGGACTACTATACCCCGCAGGAATATGACCCGACCGTGGACAATATACAGACGGCCCTTAACTCTTTGAGGATACCCTGGCGGCTGAACTCCGTGCAATACGAGGACGAGACGAACCTGATCCATTATGAATGGACGTGGGAGGTGCCCTGATGGCGACGCTAAAGTTTGAGGGTCTCGAAGAATACGAACGGAAATTATCTGTTCTCGGCAAAAATAGCCGGGAATCGGCAGCGAAGGCCGTATACGCGGGGGCGGATATAGTGGCAAACGCGATCAGAAACGGGCTCGACGAGGTTCCGACGCTGCCTAATACGAGCAAAACCAAAAAATACACCCGCGGCGTACCTAAAATTCAGATCGAGGGATTGAAAGACAGCTTTGGCATATCGAGAATGCGCGACGATGAGGGCTTTTTAAACGTTAAAATCGGATTTCACGGCTACAACCGAGTGAAAACGAAAAAATACCCGCAGGGGCAGCCTAACCAGATCATAGCCGCCGCCGTGGAGAGCGGCAGCAGCATACAACAAAAATACCCGTTTGTCCGTAAGGCGATCAAAAAATGCCAGGAGGAAGCCTTAGAGGCCATGGCGGCAGTGATTGACGAGGAAACGGCACAAATCATGAAATGAGGAGCGAATAAATGAAAAAAAATGGCGGAGTAAGAATAGGCTTTTCAGAACCCTATGTAGCTATATACTCGCACAATGGAAACGATATATCATACGCTAACGGCCAGAAAATGGCACGCGGCGTGAGCGTCAACATGGCCAGCGGCTCCAACAACAGCAGCAAATTTTTTGCCGATAACGTAGAAGCCGAAAGCGCTGCCGGCAAATTTACGGGCGGCACCCTTGCGCTGGGCGTGGACGGCCTCACACTGGAGGCTGACAAACTCATGCGCGGCCTGCCTGCCGCGACCAGCCTGACCGTCGGCACTGAAACAGTGCAGGTATATGTGGACAATGACGAGGCGGAAACCCCATACGTGGGCGTGGGCTACATCGAAAAATGGCAATTTGAGGGCGTGCAGAGCTACCGGCCTGTGGTCATTTACAAATGCAAACTCGCCACCCCGGACGAGGGAGCGCAGACCGAAACGGAGACCGAAAACTGGCAGACCCAGAACCTAACGTTTGACGTAGTACGCAGCGACAAGGCCAAACGCGATTGGCGGCTGCGCGGCGAGCATCAGGAGACCGAGGCCGCGGCGCTTGCGGTCATCAAACAGGTGCTCAATATAACGGGGGATTAATGCATGGTAGAGGTTAATGGACGCGAGGTGAAATTTAAGTACAGCGTCGGCGCCTGCATCGAGCTGGCCCGCCTGTGCCCGGAGGGCGATATAGCAAACCTCATGACCTACCTCAACGACAGCGAGGCGGGCCGGAGGGCGGAAAACCGTATGCGGTTTGTCTGCATACTATCCCTCATGGGCGAGAAAGCGGCGGCGTTTGAAACCCCCGGCTACAAGCCCACTCCCCTGACGTATGACGAGGTGGCCTCTTTTACACTGGAAGAGTTTGCGGAGATATTTAACGCCGCGATAGACGCATACGGCAGGGACACTCACAGGACGGTGAGGGCGATCCCGTCAAAAAAAACCGAGGCCGGGGAGTGAAGATCACCCCGGCCTTTTTGGTGTATTTTGGATTGAGCCTCGGCATGAGCCGCGCAGAAACCATACACACCGCATACGGCGAGCTGCTTGACCTCATTGACTGCCGCGCTATATACAACGGCGCAGATTATGAGCGGCCCCTGACCTACGACGAAATAATGAATCAGGAGTAAACGATATGGCTGTGAGCATAGGCCCGAGGCTGGGCATAGACGGCGAAAAAGAATACCGTGACAGCATCAACCAGATCATACAACAGGCAAAAACCCTCGGCAGCGAGATGAAGCTCGTTACCGCCAGCTTTGACGAAAACACCGAAGCAGAGGAAAAAGCGCAGAGAACCGCCGAGGTATTAAACAAACAAATCGACGTACAGAAAAAGCGCGTGGACGCGCTGAACGGTATGCTCGAAAAATCCGCTGATCTATACGGCGAAAACGACACAAAAACGCTAAAATGGCAGGAGGCTGTAAACGACGCCAATGCGGAACTGAAAAACCTTGAGCGGCAGCTCGACGAAACGCAATCCGGCCTGAGCGGCTTCGCGGACAGCCTCGACGACAGCGTGGGTAGCCTCGATGACATGAGCGGCGCTCTGAGCGAGACGGGAGAGGCGGCAGGAGCAGCCAGCGGCACCCTCGGCGACCTTGCGGGCAAGTTTGGCATAGACCTCCCTGACGCATTGGGCGAAATCGACCTCGGCGGCATAAACACCGATATGCTCGGCCTTGCCGGAGTGCTCGGCGCGGCGGCGGGCTATATGGTGGAGATCGGCAAAGAGACCATTGAACTCACCGAAAACCTGAAACTGCTCTCCGGCACATCCGGCCTGAGCACGACCGCATTGCAAGAATGGGGCTACGCAGGAGAGCAAGTGGGCGTGAGCATGGAAGAGATAGCCGACCTCACAAAAGACCTCCGCAAAAATGCGGTAGCCGCAGTTGAGGGCAACGAGGAGATGGCAAAATCGTTTGAAGAACTCGGCGTGACGCTGACGGACGAAAACGGCAACATACGCGACACCGACGATCTATTTAATGATGTTGTTTACGCCCTCGCTAATATGGAAGAGGGCGCGGAGCGCGACACGCTTGCAATGTCCCTCATGGGCGAAGGCGCACTGAAACTCAATCCTATCATCAACGACGGCGCGGACGCTCTCGACAACATGAAACAGGCGGCGCACGAAAACAATCAGGTACTTTCCGAGGAGGGCGTCGCCGCTGTCGATAAATTTCACAAGCGCCTGGATAACCTCGTCGGCAAAATGAAGGGCAGCTTCCGGCAGGCGTTCGCGGAACTGGCTCAGTGGCTCAACGGCGATTGGGACTATAAGGGCGTTGCCGTGGGCGGCAAGGCGTGGGATTCCGGCGTCGGCCGCAACGCCCGCGGCACGGATTACTGGCAGGGCGGTTGGACGTTGGTAGGCGAGGAGGGCCCCGAACTGCTTCGGCTGCCCCAGGGGACGCAGATAAAAAGCAACGCCGAAAGCGCCGCCATGATGGGCGGCGTTAACATTACCGTTTACGGCGCGGAGGGCCAGGACGTGGAGGCCCTTGCAGATGAGATCATGTACCGCATAAATGATGCCGTGGCGAGACAGGAGGCGATATACAGATGATAACGTGGAACGGCATAACCAGCGACAGCCTGAATTGCATCGTTGAGCGGTATCCGACATATACCGTGCCGCAGCGTAAGCAGAGCGCGATCAGCGTGCCCGGGCGAAACGGCGATTTGCTCCTGCAGCAGCAGGCATACAGCAACTATATACAAGGATACGACATCTACCTGAGCGGCCCTCGAAACAACAGCAAACTGCCGGATGTTGCCCGTGCCGTGGCGGCGTGGCTCAACGTGGGCGGCTACAAAAAACTCATTGACGATTACACACCAGACAGCTACCGCATGGCGTTTTTTCAAGGGCCGATGGATCTGGAAAACACATTTAACCTATACGGCAGGACAACGATAGAGTTTAACTGCAAACCGCAGCGGTTTTTAAACATCGGCGACACGGCGCAGACGATAAGCACCAGCGGCGGGACGATAACCAACCCCACCGCCTACAACGCAAAGCCCCTCATCACCGTTTACGGCAGCGGGGCGGCAACGCTGCAGGTAGGTGAGTACGTGTGCACACTCGCTGCAATAGATGGCAGCATCACGCTGGACAGCGACACCGAAAACGCATATAAGGGCACGACCAACCTTAATAGTCAGGTCACTATACCGGAGTTCCCGGAGCTTGTGCCCGGCGATAATGAGGTAACATGGACTGGCGGCATAACTTCCGTCCAAATAACCCCGAGGTGGTGGACACTATGAAACCGGTATTATTTGCACCGACAGCGACGGCATTTACGACAAACGGCCTGGGCAAACTCTCCGATGCGGCGAGCTGCACGGTCAAGGAAACGCGCAACGGTGCCTTTGAGCTTACCCTCAAATACCCCGTGGAGGGCATACACTACGCCGAAATACAACAGCGCTCTATCATACTCGCCAAGCCTAACCCTGTCGATTTAGCGCAGCCGTTTAGAGTGTACCGCATAAGCAAACCCATAAACGGCCTCGTCACGGTATACGCCTATCACATCAGCTACGACCTGACCGGGATACCCGTCTCTCCGTACTCGGCGGCCTCGGTGCAGGCCGCGCTCGCGGGCTTTAGCACGTATGCGGCAGTCACCAACCCGTTTACGTTTTGGTCGGACATGACGGCGAGCGGCGATTTTACCGTCAAGGCCCCCGCCTCCGTGCGGTCGTTACTGGAGACCGTCCTCGAGGTTTACGGAGGCGAATACAAATACGACAAATACACTGTACGACTGTATCAGCAGCGCGGTGTAAACCGCGGCGTAACGATACGCTACGGCAAAAACCTGACCGACCTCAAGCAGGACGAGAACTGCAGCAACGTATACACCGGGGTGTATGCCTATTACAGCGACGGCAACGGCATAGTGGAGACGAGCCCAAAGGTCACCCCTGCGCCCGGCACATACGATTATACCCGCGTGCTGCCGCTCAATTTAAAGGCAGAATTTAAGGAAGCTCCTACGGCAGAGGCCCTCAAGGCGGCGGCGGAGCAGTACATGAGCGACCACAACATCGGCGTGCCGGAGGTATCGCTCAATGTGTCCTTTGTGCAGCTCGAGCAGACGCAGGAGTACAAAGACCTCGCCCTGCTGGAGCGGGTGGAACTATGCGACACCGTTACCGTGATATTTGAGCGGCTCGGCGTCAACGCCACGGCGCAGGTGACCAGCACGGTATATAACGTACTCATCGACGCATACGACAGCGTAACCATAGGCAACGTCCGAAAAAATGTAGCCATGACCATAGCGGAGCAGGCGCAGGAGATAGCCAAGGGCCCCGACCTCACGGCGCTGCAGGCGGCGGTGATAGAGGCGACGGAGCTGATAACCGGCAACCAGGGCGGCTATGTGGTCATACACAGCAGCACCGGCGGCAAAACCCCGGACGAGATATTGATAATGGACCAGCCGGACATAGAGAGCGCGGTGCAGGTCTGGCGGTGGAACAAGTCCGGCCTTGGTTACTCGTCCAGCGGCTACAACGGCCCATACGGCCTCGCAATGACGATTGACGGCAAGATCAACGCGGACTTTATCACCACCGGCGGCATGGACGCGGCGCGGATCACCGCAGGCATACTCCAATCAAAAGATGGCCGATTCTTAATTGACCTGACCGCCAACACCATCACAATGAAAAATACCAGCGGAAACACGGTATTTGCCTTTGACGGCAACGGCAACCTGACGATCAGCGGAAAAATTACAGCAACAAGCGGCTCAATCGCAGGATTTGCAATATACGGCGACAGGCTACAGGGCGGAAACTGCACACTGTACTCCGATTATACAAACGGGAGATTAGTCCTCGGTAATACAGTTTTAAGCGGATACGGAGGTATGCTTGCGGGCCTAAATTGTAACGCACCTTTAACCGCGCTTGCACTTAGCTGCGACAATCGCATGACATGCGGAGAACTGTATTTAACGGGCAGCTCGGCCTACATGGGCAGCCTGACTGCTCGACAGGTGTCATATAGCGCAAACCTACGCCTCGATACCGACACCGGCTATTTGTACCGCATAACATCGTCAAAACGCTACAAACGCAACATACATGACGTGCGAGAGTACGACAGCGTGAGCGACCGCATAGACCGGGTACGCGCCGTAACATTTGAGAGCAAAACAAACGGCGACCGGGGACGCAGCAGCTACGGTTTTATCGCCGAGGAGATGGAGCAGGAGTTTCCCTGGTTGACAGAGTACATAAGAGACAAGGAGACAGGCATGATTGAGGCGGAGGGCATCAGCTACGACCGCGTGCCCGCCGTGCTTTGGGCGGACGCACAGGCAACCCACGAGCTGCTCAGGGCGCTGGATGCCCGCATAAAAAATTTGGAGGAGGCACAGAAAAATGCAAAATAATACCTCGTGCCCAGGCATACTCGCCCGGGAAATTATTGTTGGGCGGGTGGGCGAGAGCGCCTATCGCACACACAAATTTGACGTGTCCCCATGGCTGGAGGAGTACCCGGACGGCACCGTATCCATCGTATACAAGCGCCCGGACGGCCAGATGAGGCCGGTGGTCGTGGGCGGCACGTCCTCCCCTATCCAGTGGACGCCGGACGCTGCGGATACCGCCGTGCCCGGAGTGGGGCAGATCGAGCTGCGCCTGCTGGACGGGGAGACCGTCGGCAAAACGCACATCATAACCGCATACGTCGAGCAATCCATAGGAGGCACGGGTCCCGTGCCTCCACCTCCTGCGCCGGACTGGGCGGAGGACGTGATAAAGGCCGCGGAAAAAGCGGAGACTGCCACGATAAGAACGCCGTATATCGGCGACAATGGCAATTGGTATGTGTGGAGCTTCGAAAAAAACGAGTACGAGGACAGCGGCGTAAACTCCGAGGGCAAGCCCGGCGAACCCGGCCCCGCGGGTCCGGCAGGCCCACAAGGCCCGGAAGGCCCCGCCGGAGAGCAGGGCCCCGCCGGAGCAAAGGGCGATCAGGGCCCGGCAGGCCCGGAAGGCCCCCAGGGCCCGCAAGGAGAGCGCGGCCCGGCAGGCCCGGAAGGCCCGCAAGGCCCGCAGGGAGAGCGCGGCCCCGCAGGAGCAAAGGGCGAGCAAGGCCCCAAGGGCGACACCGGCCCGGCAGGCCCCACGGGTGAGCAGGGCCCCCAGGGTGAACCCGGCACCGGGCTTAATATCCTCGGCACATACGCCACGGTGGAGGCGCTGCAAACGGCGGTCACCTCCCCAAAGCAGGGCGATATGTACAACGTAGGCGCGGCGGCGCCATATAACATCTATATGTGGGATACGACTGCCCCCGCCGGATGGAAGGATCAGGGGCAACTCCAAGGCCCACAAGGCCCGCAAGGCCCCACGGGTGAGCAAGGCCCGGAGGGCCCCAAGGGGGAGACCGGCGCAACAGGCCCCCGAGGAGAGCAGGGCCCCGCCGGAGAGCAGGGCCCCAAGGGCGACCCCGGCGCGAAAGGCGATACTGGCCCACAAGGCCCGCAGGGCGAAGCTGCCGGATTCGGCACACCAACCGCCACAGCGACTACCCTTGACGCGGGAGTTCCCGCTACTGTAGAAGTGACATCTTCCGGCGCAGATACCGCAAAGATATTTGCTTTTAAGTTCGGCGTTCCCAAGGGCGCAAAAGGTGAACAGGGCGCAAGGGGAGAGCAGGGCGCGACTGGCGAGCAAGGCCCTAAAGGCGACCCCGGCGCAAAGGGGGAACAGGGCGCAAAGGGCGATACCGGCCCCTACTTTACCCCCTCGGTATCTGCCGAGGGCGTTATATCATGGAGCAATAACGGCGGTCTGAACAATCCCCCCGAAGCCAACATAAAAGGCCCGCAGGGCGAACAGGGCATACAAGGTATCCAAGGCCCCGAAGGCCCGCAGGGCTTGCAGGGCATACAAGGCGAGCAAGGCATACAAGGGGAGCAGGGAGCCAAGGGAGACCCCGGCGCAAAAGGCGACCCCGGCACAGCCGCAGGGTTTGGCACGCCCACTGCTACGGCAAACACCCTCACCGCCGGAGCCGCCGCCACCGTAAAGGTAACGGCAAGCGGCGCGGACACCGCAAAGGTATTTGATTTTGAATTCGGCATCCCGCAGGGCGAAAAAGGAGCCACAGGCGAAAAAGGCGCGCAAGGCGACCCCGGCGCGAAGGGCGATACGGGTGAGCAAGGCCCGCAGGGTATCCAAGGGCCAAAGGGCGCGGACGGCTCCAAGGGCGACACTGGCCCGTATTTCACCCCCGCCGTCTCTGCCGAGGGTGTGCTCTCGTGGTCAAATAACGGCGGGCTGGATAACCCCGCAAGCGTTGATATCAAAGGCCCGCAGGGGGCAAAGGGCGACACGGGAGCGAAAGGCGACACTGGCGCACAGGGCGAGCAGGGCCCCGCAGGCCCCAACGAGATAACCGCCGACACCGCGACCAGCATTAACGGCCTGCTCAAGGGCGCAGGCGGCAAAGTGGCGCAGGCCACGGGCGGCACGGACTACCTGACCCCGCCTGTTATGGCTTCCTCCCTCCCCGCCAGCGGCACAGCGCTGACGGCAAACACCATATATAACGCATCCTCTCCTGTGGGTACATACGTGTTTACCCCGCCAGCATCCGGCTGGGCGCACGGCACATTTACTACGGGTAGTAGTGTATCAGTGTCATTTAGTGGTACATTCATTGGCGCGGTTCCCGCAATAGAGGCAAATAAGACCTATGAATTTGACGTATACAACGGCGTGTGGGCAGTACAGGAGGTTGTGAGCGCATGATAGCTATGCTACGAAGGAGGCTAATGAGTAATATGGCAAAGGCAAAAAACATAGCAACGGGAACGGTGAGTGCCGAGATAATTTCTGGTTCCCCGGTACGAGTGGTTTTGAAGACGTCGGGGCTGGGTTTTACCCCGAATCGCGTGGTTTGTGTACGTACTGCGTCATCGAATGTTGCGATTCTTGGCATTTGGGATTCCACGGGATATAATCAGAGCATAGCAGTATCTTTGTCACTCAGTTTCGACACCGATGGTTTTGAATTGTCATTAGTTAAGAGCGGCCCTTCATCAACGCTCAATGGCACTTACAATTTTGTAGCATGGCAAGAATAAAAAGGAGAACACTATGCGTAAAATAATTCTATCGGGGGGGGGCAGCCTCCGTAAAATAAAAAGCGCCTATGCGCTATGATACCCTTACAGTTTGCCTTACGGCGCAGGATGATGGAGAAGGTAAAAAAAGATTTAGTTGCTTTTGAAAATGGTACATGGCAAGGGTACGAGGATTTGACTTATGTTTCGGGCTATGGTGCCATAGCGAATGTTGATGGCAAGATGAGATTTTCTACTCAGTACGTACCTGGCGGATCACCAAGGTATTGTTACGGAGCAAGCACGAATGCTTTAGACCTGACACCATATAAAACAGCAAAAATCACTCTTCAGCCAACAGCAAATATGCAAAGTGCCATAAATAGCAATATTGTGGGCTTTGGAGTAGACCGGAGTAAAAGATATTTGGACGGAGGCTGTGATGCTTATGTTCGCATTCAGCAAAACACGCAAGAACAAATGTTAGAGTGCGACATATCCAGCTTGCGTGGCGAATATTATTTCATGGCTGAATTTTATGGCTATGGCAGCCAAATTTTAGGATATCTTATTAAATTAGAATTGTTAACGTAAAGGAGGTACGATGATAAACACAAACTATGCTAAGTTGGTGGGTGAGTATTTTGAATATTTGCGCCTGCCGGTTGAGCTGAAGTCGCCACTTATAATCAATGGTGTGACGCACCCCGCAGGGGCGCACCTCTCCACCAATGACGATGCGGCAATAAAGGAGCTGGGCTATAAGCCTGTGGCCCGTTCCCCCATGCCCTCAAAGGAGGGCTTTTATTATACGGAGAGCTGGGAGGACAGCGGCGAAGCAATAGTCCAGAACTGGACGGAGCATGAGGCGCAGGCCACCACGCAGGACTATATAGACGCGCTTGCGGAGCTGGGGGTGAATGCGAATGACGCGCAGTGAACTTATGAAGCTGGTAGCCGTGCGTAAAGCGGAAATCGAGGCGCACGAGACCGATCTTGTAGAGGTGCTGACGGCGGCGCGGGCTGGGCTTACCCCCACCCCTACACAGGGCGCACCGTGGGACGCTGAGACCCGCTATATCGCCGAAGATACAGTTGAGGGCGGATATGTCGCCCTTAAATACAGCCGCAACAAACCCCCTGCCGCAAACCTCGGCACATATTGGGCGGTGCAGACCGTGACCTATCCCGCGTGGGGCGACATCGAGGACGGCACGGTGATTGAGGTAGACACCATAGTTACCTACAACGGCAAAACGTGGCAATGCACCGAGCAGCACATCAAGTCCACCGTCTACAAGCCCAAGGCGGGTAGCTCCAAATGGAGCGAATACACGGAATAAGGAGCCGCACGGCTCTTTTTTCATAATTAAAAAACAAAAACAAAGAAAGGAAAAAATCAAAATGAAGAAACTCACTTGTATCCTCGCGGTAATGCTCATGCTGTGCCTCTGCACCATAGCCTACGCCGCAGACCCCGTAACTCTGGATATAACCGCGCTGGACTACCAGACCGGCAAGGCGGTATCCAAAACCTACGTCAATAACGAGCTGTTTTTGCTCAAGGTTGACCTGGGCATACCCCGGTTTTACGACCTGACCGATATGGAGCTTATTGTGGAGCTGGACGGGGTAAAGCTGGACGCAAACGATATGAAGCTGGAGGCCGGTACATATTACCTGAGCGGCATGGTTACCGACCAGCCCGCCGCCCTCCGTATAACCGTCAAGGACATGGCATACGAAAACGCCACCACGGCAGAAGAACTCTACAACGCCATGCAGAAAAACAGGACTGTAAGCAAAACCTATTATTTTAACGCCGCGCAGCCCGCCGAACAGCCCATTGCGAAAAATCCCGTGGTGATACCCAAGACCGGCGACGCCTCCGTCCTCGCATATGCGGTATCCATAGCCCTGATAGGGTTCGGCCTTGCGGTAGCAGGTAAACGCAGATGACCTTAATACAACAGTTTATATCGTACCTCGGTGAGCACCTCAGGGACGCTTACGTTTGGGGCGCAAGGGGGCAATGCCTTGACAACCTCAACATCCCCAAATTTGTAAAAAACAGCGAGACCAGCACCGAAAATTACGAGCGGGCTATGCGGTTTATCGCCAAGTCGGCCAAGAAACCCCTTTACGCTTTCGACTGCTCCGGGCTGATATGCGGCTTTCTCATGGCCAAGGGACTTTCCGGGCGTGTAAACTCACGTACCATGTACGCCAAGAGCAAGCGCATACACCGGGACGAGCTTCAGCCCGGCGACCTGGTATTTAGATACAGAGACAAGAAGAGGGACGGCGGCGGGACGTATAAATACATCTACCATGTAGGCGTATACGTGGGCAACGATAAGGTCATAGAGAGCAAGGGCAGAGACGACGGCGTTGTACTCCGGGGTATCAACGCCTCCGGCCCGGCCTACTGGAACGAGTACGGACGCTGGGACATAATCTCCGGCGACGCGAAAGACGATGAGCCGGAACAGGCAGTACCCGCCGCGCCCCGGATAATCGAGCTGACCAGCCCTATGATGCGGGGGGACGACATCAAAGCCCTGCAAACCGCCCTTAACGCCCTGGGCTATGACGCAGGGGACGCGGACGGCATAGCCGGTAAAAACACCATTGCGGCGATACGGCGGTTTGCGCAGGACTACACCGCCGCCGAACTGCCGGACGTGCTGCAGGTGTCTGTGTCCGTTGACGGCAAAATATACGTAGGTACAGTCAAAAAATAAGGAGGAAAAAGAGATGAACATATCTGAATGGATCAAAACTATCGCCGCCGCTGTAGGCGGCGCACTTGCATGGCTTTTTGGCGCCTGGGATCCTCTGATAATGGTACTGGTGGCGGTGATGGTGTTAGACTACATCACCGGCGTAGCCGACGCAGCAGTGGCCGGGACCCTCAGCAGCGCAGTAGGATTCAGGGGACTGTTGAAGAAAATCTTTATATTAATATTGGTGGCACTGGCAGCCCTACTTGATAGACTTGTGCCCGCCACCAATGGGGCGGTGCGCAGCGCGGTGTGCATGTTCTACATAGCCAACGAGGGCCTGTCCATACTGGAGAACGCCGGCACGCTTGGCCTGCCGCTGCCCGAGGCGCTCAGAGGGGCCCTCCAGAAGCTCCGCAACAAAGGTAACGCGATAGAAGATACCGAACCTACCGACAAAACAGCATAATATCATCCCACGTCCGGGAATCCCTTTCAATAGTCCCCGCTCCGGCGGGGGCTTTTTTATTTGCCTAATTATTTACGGAAGTATACCATATAGGTTGACAAACGAACCGTTACGGTGTACAATATAGACATAACAAGAGAGGAGCACAGAGCAATGACTAAGACTTGCGCATGGACTACCGCCAAGGGCGCGGAGATTGTAGCCACTATCACAACCGAGCATATCACCCGCGAGACGGTTGACGCCGACGGGTTTAAGGTTGAGGTTAATTGCAGCCGCTACGATTACAGCGTCGATACTATGACGGTCAACGGCAAGCCCACCGACCTTAAAGAGCTTTGGACGGAGCGGGGCGTTAATTGCATACTGATCGCTTACCAAGGCAAGAACCGCATACTGGTGGCAATACCTGACGATATTGCCGCCGAGATATACGGCGAGGAGCGCGCCGAGGCGGCCGCAAAGCTGGAGCGCAGCATGGCGGCAGAGGCCGCCTACAATGCACACCGCGAGATGATGCGTAGGGCAATGGACGACTAACAGAGACGCAGGATAACGCCGGAGGGCGGCGGCTAAACCGCCCTACAAAAAAGGAGACAAAATGGATAAGGCTGAATTGATGGAAATCGCACAGAGGTACAACATGGAGTTTGTGAGGAACGAGATCACCCGCGAGGGCTGCGGCGTATACGGCACGTTTGATGCTGCGATCCCAGAGCTGGACAAACTGGTAGACGATAACGACCCGCCAGTGGTGGGGCGGCGCACGTATGGTGCAGACAGTGTGACATATACAATATCCTGCCCCCGTGCATGGATCGACCTCTGGGGCTGGTGTTAGGAGGGCATGGCTATGACGGACACAGCTGTTAAGGCGTTGGGGTATGTATACGGTATTATGGCAGCACAACTGCCAAATATAGTTGGTACGCCCCATCGGGTGCAAATGGCAAATCAGTGGCCGCTGCGAGGGCTCGGTGAGGGCATGCGGTACATGATTACCAACCGCAGGCTCACGCCGGAGATAGACCGGGCCATCAGGGACGCATTAGATGGCGTAGATGATATGGACGAGGATATGCAGGCGTTACCCATTGTGCAACAGGGCGCGTGGGAACTCGCATACATGCAGGGCCGTTGCGCCCCAATCCTCAGTGATGGCGAGTATCTACGGGAGAGATTAAAAGCCAAAGGGCTAACGATGGAGCAGACAGCCGAGGCTTGCGAGGTGAGCAAGGCTGCCGTACACTCATGGTGCGCCGGCATCAAACCGATACCACAGGCGCGGCGGGAGCTGCTCGCGGTAAGGCTTGGGATAATGATATAATAACGAGAAAGGGCAAAGAAAAATGGGAAACATTGATAGAGATTTGTTTGTCGTTATGATTAATGACTGGATGGCTGATAACGCGGACGAAATGCGCGACCTGGTTATCGACGAGCCGTACCAGACCGCCGAGGGCGAGTGGGTTGCGGATGCCCACGATCAAAAATACACTTATCTTTTAACTGCTGATAACGATGGAAATATCATGATTGTTTATCATGGAGAGATATTCGGTGCTGTAATTGTATGATATACTAAATACACATATTGAGGGAGGATGAGCACGTGGATAAGCCTTTGATTAATGACCCAATAGCCCGTAAGATTTGCGACATCTATAAGGCGGAGGAGAGCATGAAGGTTGTTACCCGCGCAACGGGGCTGAGCATGTGGACAGTACGCAAAATACTGATTACTGCGGGACTGTATGATTCAGAGCGCGTGCGACAGATTAACGAGCTAAGGGCACAAGGCAAGACAACATCAGAGATAGCCGAGTTGCTCAACGTCACCACATCAATGGTAACAGGTTACATACCGTATCAGCGGGCTATGTATTGCGGCCTAAGTAAGACCGCCAACGCCCGGAAGATTGCGCAATGGAGGCGTCACAAAGAGCAAGGATAAGTCCCGCTCTATTGCGTGACAATATAAGGATAACAAAAGGGGCCGTTAGAGGCGGCTCCTTATATGCAGTATAACCACGATGACCACCACCAATGCTATACACCATGGTTATACTACTCCACAGGCTCAGGCAGCCTGGGGAAAATCTTAACCTCAAAATCCTGCGGATCGGAGCCAAACCCGCCAACGGTGCGGGTATACTCCACGCGGGACAGCACCATGCGCAGCGCATCGTTTTTTTCCTGCGCCGTCGTGTAGGTGGGGTAGGCGTCCAGGACGGCATGGACGGCGGGCACAATCTCGCGGGCGGAGGCATTTATACGCACGGCTTTGGCTATTGCCGCCTCTGTGTCGGCTACTGCTGCCTGTAGCCGCTGCACCTCGCCGGTTATGGCCGATTGCCGCTGCAAAAACACCTGCTCTGTGTATATGCCACGCTCCAATAGGTCATATAGCCGCGTCTGCTGTTGCTGGTAGGCCAGCAACTCCCGCTGTGCACCGTCCAGCGCGGACTGCAGAGCGCCTATGTCAACGGTCTGCGCCTGGGCCTTGGCAGTGATCTCATAGCCCGCCAGCCAGCGCGCCAGAGTGGCCACCACGCGCTGCTCTACAACCTCGAGTTTGCTGCCGCGACACCTGCAGAGGGGATTGCGGCACACGTAATATGCCGGCTTGCCTTTTTCATGTTGCCGGGCCATGACGTGCCCACATAACCCGCAGTACAGCAGCCCGGCAAGGGGGCTCTGCAAAGGCCCTTTTGTGGCGGGGCCGGTGCTGTCCGCCGACAGCCGCGCCTGCGCCGCCTCGAAGAGCTCTTCGGATATGATGGCCTCGTGCAACCCGTCACAGATGAGCGTGCGCTCCGGCGTGCGCTCCAGCTTTTTAACGACGGCGCCGTTGCTCATGCTCTTGCGCAATGTCTGCTTATACCACGTGACCTTGCCAATGTAGGCGTGGTTTTTAAGGATAACCCGCACCGCGGGCGCTGACCAGAGATTGCCCGCCTGTGTAGTCAACCCCATGGAGTTGAGCATGGTAGATATTCTGCGCGCCCCGACGCGCATAAAGGCGCCGTTATACTCCGCCCCGTTGACGTACCAGTTAAATATGGATTTGACGATTTCCGCCTCCTCGGGTACGACCTCCAACATGTACCCTTTGCCCTTGGGCATCTTGACGGCCCTGTATCCGTATGGCGCATGTCCCTGGGGCCATTTGCCCTCGCGGACGGCTCGCTCCCGGCCTGCCAGCAGGCGGCGATTTATGGTCTGATACTCCCGCCGGGACATAAACAGGCCAAATTCAAAGTATTCGGCATCGGCGGGGTCTGACGGGTCATATGTCCGCGTGGGCGTGATGATTTTTGTACCGGTATACACAAACGTCCGCTGCACCTGCCCCTGGTCCATGGTATCGCCGCGGGCGAGGCGCTCCACCTCCATGACCAGCACGCCGTCCCATTTGCCGGTCTCCACGTCGGCAAGGAGCCGCTGCATCTCCGGGCGGGCCGCTATGCTGTCGCCGCTGACGATCTCCTGGTATATCTCGCTCACGGCGAGGCGCAGCCGCTGCGCAGTCTCCAATAGCGCCGCTTTATGCCGCGCCAGAGTTTCGCCCCGCCCGGCGCTCTCTGCCTCAAAATCCTTGCGGCTCTTGCGCAGATACATACAATAAGGCATATGACCTCCTATAGTAAGGGCCCCGTCCGGGGCTCTGAAATGTGCTTAATTTAATGTTATGCTCCAATCGCCGACAGCGGAAATATGGAAAATAATCGGGTCTTTCGCCACGACTTTGCCGCTGTACTTATCGAGCTCATTGACCAACAAACTGCGGCGCCCTTGCGCGTTATAAGCCCGCACGACAAAATTGCGCTCAGCGTCATTGCCGGTGATGGTCGCAGTACTGCCGCCGCCTTTTACGAGCACGATACTGTCCCCCGTGCCGTTATAGGTCTGCCCGGCCTGCATTACGTCTAAATCATATATTGAGCGCTGCGTTATCGTCCAATCTCCTGTGGCCTTGACCTCGATTGCAGATACGTCAAAATTAGAGTCCATGGTAATGCCGTGATATTTGTCGAGCGTATTTACAAGCAACTCGCCATACTCACCGTCACCGTTATAAGTTTTGACTACAAAATTGCGCTCTGCATCGTTGCCGGAAATCTCGAAAACATATAACGTGTCCGAAAATGGGGCTATCTCAATCACATCATCACCGCTGCCCGTATATGTTACTGGATCGGGGATAGGTGCAACAGTAGGCTCAGGCGTAAGGCTCGGCTCTACCTCGGGTACGGCGGATTCTGAATTTTGCGCGGGAACCATGACATCAACGGGTTGATTAACGTCGGGAGACGCGCAGCCGCACAGAACCAACCCGAGTACAATAGCAAAAACAACAATCCTTTTCATAACTCCTCCTAAATTAGTTCATAATAAGCACGTTTTGTGCAATCTTAGCGCACATAGTACATTAAACGGCATTATTGGACAAAATTAGACCTTACAACCCCCGAATTTAGTGATATTATATAAACACAAACGAACGTTCGTCAGAACAGAGGGAGAGGTCGATGAAAAACAAAGAACAAGAAATTTATAATTTTATCTGCGGCATCACCGACGAACAGGCGGCGGAATTAGTTAAGGCAATAGTGAGCGGAGCATTTGAAGCAGCGCCGTCACTTGATCATCTGGAACCTTCATCAGAACGCGAAAAAGCTCCGCTTTAGGAGCGGAAAGCGAATCCAAGTCTATGAGGCTGCCATTTGTGGCGGCCTCTTTTTCTGCGCCATTCAAAATATAATCTGCCGACACCCCAAAATAATCAACCAACAAGTCCAAAGTGCGCCCGGATGGCCGCGTCTCGTCTTTCCATTTCCGGATCGTTCCGTTTCCCAGCCCCAGAGACTTTTCAACGGCTGAAATTTTGACGCCGCGTTGCTTGCACAAATATAGTATGCGATCTTTGGGATTACACATAACACACCTCACGAAAAAAAGGAAGTAAATCTCAAAAATACGCTTGACAATGAGAACTAAGTCGCATATAATAAACGTATGGCGAGAACTAATTCTCACTATCAACATTACTGCGATAATGTTCTCGAATGTCTTTGCAATTAAATTTTAGAATAAAATCGCAACAATGTCAATGAAAAAGTGGACTTAAATCTAAGGAGTTATATCAATGTACGAAAAGATAGTAAAACTATGCAAAGAAAAAGGCATCAACATCTATAACCTTGAGAGCACTCTCGGATATGCTAACGGCACGATCAGGAAATGGAAAAATAATACCCCTCGCGTGGACAAACTCAAGGCCGTTGCTGATTTTTTCGGGGTGACGGTTGACTATCTGATAACGGACGAGCAGACGGCATAGGCATAAATCGACAGAACACCACCTCGAACATTTTAACCATCATATCGCGTATCACCGAATAAACATATTACGACAAAACGGCAGGAGGACAGCACGATGGTCGTTAAAGACTACTACGAGGGCAAGACCCACATAATCATCGACGATAAGTACTGCGTAAAAACGAAGGAGGAGGTCGACGCCATACTCAAGGCCATGGGCGAGCTGGTAGGCCGCCAGCTTGCGCAGCAGCAGGCGCGCCGCGCCGCAGAGTAATGCCGGGCGCTTCGAGATAAGGGCGGGAGCGGGCAATGCCAAAACGCTAACCCCTGGGCCTGAACGGGACAGGCCCGAAAGCTTCATTGTGAATCTCCTTTTCAGTGATATTGAGGATGCCGAAATAGACCGCCCGCTCCTGCCCTTATCCCGAAGTTCCCCCCTCAGGAGGTGATGCCCTTGGACACCTGCGGCTGATAATCACACGCTCCAAATAACCACGCACGTTAGCAACTCGACCGGGCGAGTATAAACAGGATTCAGGCCCGGTGCGTCTCCGGGAAGCCCCGGAGGGTATCAGATCATAAGGAGGACATAAAACAATGAAATTAGGAGAACTGACATTCGGGACAAACATCAAAATTCCCGAGCAACAAGAAGATGGCAGCTATAAGCTGGCGGACTACACCCTGGGCTTTTTCGGCGCGGGTGTAGCTGCGTTTATCCGCAAGGACATACACAGCCTGTGTCGGTTCGGCGACAGCACGGAGTACGCCGGATCAGACCTGGACAAACGCATGACAGAAATTTATGACAGCTACCCCGACGAGTTTAAAGAACTGATTATCCCAAGCACAATCCCGTTATACAACGGCAGCGGCGCCGAGAATATAACCCGCAAAGTGTTTGCCCCCACGTTGACCATGGTGGGCTGCGGCGACAACCACGGAGCAGAAGAAGGCTTAACATGGCCTATATTCACAAGAAGGAATAGACGCAAAAAAACCTTTAACGGCTCGGCGACCAGCTGGTGGCTTTCCTCGCAGTTCTCCTCTGACTTCGCTCGGCATGTCGACTCGGTCGGCTCCGCCTACATCCTCGGCCCGCTGTTCATGAACGGGGGTGTCCCCGCTTTCATAATCCCCCAATCGGTACAGATTGACGATACACCAGACAATGACGGCATCTACAGATTGACGGCGCTGCAAAGCTATTGCTCATAAAAAGACCATGAAAAGCAAACGCACAAAAGCGTGTGAGATACCCCAGAAGGTCAAGCGTTGGGTATGGGAGAGGGATCATCATTGCTGCGTCCTGTGCGGCAGGCCCGGCAACCCTGACGCGCATTTTATTCCGCGCTCCCATAACGGCAAGGGAGTGGAGGAAAATGTTGTTACCCTGTGCCCTGAATGCCACAGGGATTACGACAATTCAGAACGCAGGCCGGAGATCAGAAAGGCCCTCCGGGCTTACCTCATGGCCAAATACCCGGATTGGGACGAGGAAAAGCTGAGATACCGTAAGTGGAGGAGTGACTACATATGCAAGTAAGGGAGCTTTTACCCATGATCGCCCTGCTGAAAACACAGCGGGTACGGCTGTACCACTCGCCGGACGGGGCGCTGATCGGAGACTTCAGGAGGGAGGATATTCTTCCCGCCGTCTGCGACAGAACGGTAGCCGCCCTGCTCGATGCGTCCCTGCTGTGCATGGACGCCAACAACAACTACATCAATTTATACGTTGCAACTGGAAAGGACAATTGATATGTGGGGAGCATTTTTTAGCTGGGGAGTGCCGATGTTTGTGATCGGCATAATGACAGGCTTTGCCTTCGCGCCACGCAAAAGGAGAAAGATATGGAAGCGTGCATAACCGGACAAACCCTGTGCTGGCGTTGCCGGAGGGCGACCAACGCGCCGGGCATGGGCTGCAGCTGGTCTCGCCGCGCCGATCCCGAACCCGTTGAGGGCTGGGAGGCAAGGGAGACAACGCTGAAGGGCAGCGACTATTACCACGGCAAAAACTACACGACAATTATACAGTCCTACGTCATCCGCGCCTGCCCGCTGTTTCTGCCGGACGGGAAAAGTGAGCCGCCGCGTATATACAGGAAGTGGATCGTCGAAGTGGACGGCGAGTGGCTGACAACGCAGGAGACGAGGGAGCGGCTGGGCATCGACAGGCACGAAATATACAAACTGATCGAGCGCGGCAAGCTCAACGCCAGACAAGTGGAGCGAATGAGTTAAAAATATATCATAAGGAGGACAAAAAAGTGGAAACAACTGAAAAGACATTCGGCGTTTGCCGCTACTGCGGGCAGCTGCTCAATATCAAGAGCTATTTGGCCCTACATCCAAACATCGACGACCCGGACGAGGATGGGATAGCTACCCTCATATGTGACTGCAAGGAGGCCAGACGCGTCCGTGACACTCATGAGGCTGTCCTTCGGGGAGAGAGCGACCGCATTGAGGCCCTGCAAAAAGCAAATGACGTGATCGAGGAGCTTTTTACAGGCAACCTGCACCAGAAGCGCATGGCCATGGACGAGCAGACGCGGGAGATATTGCAGCAGCTTGCCGAGCGGGTGTACGGCGGATTTGTGGATAAGGCAGTCATCACCACCACGGACGGGGTAAAGGCCACCGTAAAGAGCACCGGCTCCGCCGCTATCGGCATAGCCATAGAGCGCAGCGAGACCAAAAAAGAGAAAAAGGAGATATAACCCATGGAAAGCCGGGAGATATATGACATGCTCCTGCGCAGCATAGGGGAGCACATGGACACAAAAGGCCGGGCCGCTGTCAGCATCAACGGCAGGCCCGCCCTGATAGTAACGATAAACCGGGAGACCGGAGAGGTTACCGCCTGCGATGCGATCACTGACACGACCGCCGCCGACGCAGTAATAGACTACCTCAACACCATCGCCGGGACGAAATATCAAAAAACACCGAAAAACCGAAGCTATATCAACGCCCGCATTGCAGAGGGGCACGCGCCGGAGGACTGCCGCCGGGTAATAGATAACCGCTGGGCGGTATGGAAGGGCACAACCATGCAGGAGTATATGCGCCCCTGCACCCTGTTTAACAGCGAGAAATTTGAGGGCTACCTGTCGGCGGCGAAAACCGGCGTCAAAAAAATCGCTGGGAGTTATTTCATGAACCACGTTCAGCGCCAATACTCCGCCGACGAACTGGCAAAAATAGGCGTTGATCTGCTGGGGGAGGGATAGCATGCAAAAAGCGCTTTTGTCATCGAAAGACATGAACTGGTGTACACCTCAAAAGTTTTATGACGAGCTGAATGAGGAATTTCACTTTGTGTTGGATCCAGCAGCCACTGATGAAACGGCGAAATGCTCTTTGTATTACACGCCAGAAACGGACGGGCTTTCGCAGAGCTGGGATTGCGGTGGAGCGGTATTTTGCAATCCGCCATACGGACGCGAGATCGGCAAATGGATCGAAAAAGCATACGAGGAATCGCAGAAAACTGAACATCCGATAGTGCTGCTCATCCCGGCACGGACGGATACGAGCTATTTTCATGACTACATTTATGGCAAGGCAGAAATGCGCTTCTTGCGAGGACGAATTCGATTTACCCATAAAAACGGAACTACATATAATGCGGCTCCATTCCCATCAATGATTGTTATATATAACAGCCGGAAGGACTAAAGAAATGAAAAAGAAAAAACTACCCACCTACACCGTCCTGATCCGCACGCCCGCCGGGACGCAGACCATTATTGAGACCAACGACTTCGCAAAAGCCAGACGGACATATGCCCAGTACAAGGGTTCATGCCGCCTCTGCATTGACGGGCGGGAGCTGCATATCCTTGAGGCGGACGAGCTGATGAACGACCACAGCGACAAAGTGATGGAGCAGATATTTATCCCGCGCCGCACGAAGAAGACCGAGGACATACACGCATTAAAGCCTGCCCGGTAACACGGGCAGGACTTGACCTTTTGCCGGGTGCGGCAATCACCCGGTCCTCCATTATGATAGGGTGGCGGCAGGTGCGGCCAACGGGGAAACGCCCGCACCGCAAACCACCGCCCCCGGCAAAGGGCCAAGACATGATTATTAAAAAAGGAGGCTGCCATGCAGCGGGTTCGGCGTGATATATATTCCGGCGTGGTGCTGGAGCGGATCATATACTCCGTGGGCGACAGAACACAAAAACCCTACCGCCCGCGGAAGCCGAGATTTAAAACGGACGAGGAAAGGGCGCGGTTTAACTCTGAGGTAGCCCGCCGGGCCCATACCCGGCTGGTCAACGAAAACTTTACCCCGGCCTCGATGTACAGCACATTGACCCAGGACGACGAGCACGAGGTACACGATTTTAAGGATTTCCGCCGCCTCTGCGTCAACTTCCGGCGCCGGCTGCTCTATGCCTACCCGGAGGCAAAAATCGTTATCTACATGGGCCGAGGCAAAAACACCCACCGCATACACGCCCACATGCTGACGGACGGAGTGCCGGAGGAAGCCATACGCAAACAATGGACACTGGGCAGCGTCAATCGCTGCGAGCACCTCCGGGCCCACATCCACTATGACGGCATAGACCACGGCCCCGATTATACGGGATTAGCCAATTACCTGTTTAATCACTGGACGCCGGAGCAGGGCGGGCACCATTACATGGCCACCCGCAACCTTGCCCCTTGCGGCAGGGAGCAGACGAAACCTATAAAACGCAACTACACGCCGGCCAAACCGCCGCATACACCGAAGGACTATATCCTCGTCGAGAGCGGCGCGACAGAGTTCGGCTTTACCTATTTCAAATATGTCAAAATCCCGCCCAAGCGGCGGTGTTAAGCGGCGCAAAACGCAAGGCTTTTGCCGGGGCCTTGTAAATGCGTCGAATTTTAGAACGATTGGAAGGATAGATGACAATGGACGATATGAGCAACAAACTAAACGGTATCCAGTTAGAGATGACTGGCGAGTATGCGGAGTTCGTCGAAAAATTTAAGCCGAAAAAAACGACTGACGACTGCTATACGCCGCCAAATATTTATGAGACCGTGAAGACGTGGGCGGTCAAACGGTATGGGCTGGAAAATACAAAGATTATACGCCCTTTCTACCCGGGCGGCGATTATACCCGTGAGGACTATCCCGATGATTGCGCCGTTATCGACAATCCACCATTTTCCATAATTACAAACATACAACGCTTTTACAATGATCGAGGTATCCGTTATTTCTTGTTTGCGCCGGCATTGACGTTATTTAGCGGGGCAACAAACAACAACTACGTCATTACAGGTGTAACTATCACATACGCCAACGGAGCAAAAGTCAATACCTCGTTCGTTACTAATCTCGGCGAATTTAAAATACTGGTTGCCCCGGACCTGCACCAGGCAATAAAACAAGCTGACGGCGAAAATACGCGCAATATGCATAAACAATTCCCTAAATATGAGTATCCGACGCACGTTACAAGTGCGGCAAGATTAAATTATCTGGCAGTTCATGGCATCTCGTTGGCGATTAAAGTCGGAAGCGTTGCATTTGTGCGAAAACTCGATGCACAAGGGAACAAAACGATATTCGGCGGCGGGTTTTTACTATCAGAAAAAGCGGCAGCAGAAAAAGCGGCAGCAGAAAAAGCGGCAGCAGAAAAAGCGGCAGCAATAAGGTATGAACTAACGGAACGCGAAAAAACAATTATAAAAATACTCACAGAAAGGGACGACACATGCTGAAAGACTACACCATGACCCCCAACCGGGCGGGCATACCCGTATGGCGGCCTGCCCAACCGGCAACGGGCAAAGAGGACGAGCACCAGACCGCCCTGACCAACTGGGCGCGGATGATGCGGACACAGTACCCGGCACTGCGGCTCTACCACCACATACCCAACGGCGGCTTACGCGATAAGCGCACCGCTGCGCGGCTGATAGGGCAGGGGGTACATTCTGGCGTACCCGATGTATTTATCCCTGCCGCCCGGGGCGGCTACCATGGCATATACATTGAGCTCAAGACCGGCGACAACCGGGCAAGCCAAACGCAAAATGAGTTTATGAGCGGCGCCATGGCTGAGGGCTACTATTGCGCGGTCTGCTACGGCTGGCCCTGCGCCGCGGCGGTGATTGAGGATTACCTGCGCATGGAAAAAACAGGAGGTGAGCGGCATGACTAACCACGAATACCTAAAACAACAATCCGCCGAATGGCTGGCGGCTAAACTTGTCAAAAAAATGAATTGCCCACTATGCCCGGTGGTTGACGAATGCATAGAAATGGCAAGAATACTCGACGGATTGTATCCAGACGAATGCCGGAAAATGCTGGAAAACTGGTTGAACGCAGAAAGGAGAACCAATGAGTAAAGAATATATAGAGCGAGAAGATGTAAAGGCACGACTTAGAATATGGATCACAGATTGCGTATTAGACGGGGACAATGAGGCGGCAGACTGTTTTAGGGACTGCATAGACCTCCTTGACAGTATTCCTGCCGCCGATGTTACCCCGGTGCGGCGCGGACGATGGATCGAAGAGGATGGCATACAGATTTGCTCAGAATGCGGCGAAGAACATGAATGGGGAGATTACAGAGCGCCGTACTGCGATACCTGCGGAGCAAAGATGAACAAGGAGGACGGAGAATGAGTAAAGAGTATATCGACCGTGAAGCGGCGTTATTGGCAATCAAACAGGCATTTGAAAAAGGGGAAGGGCCATCACTGTATATAAAGCGCATTCCCGCTGCCGATGTTGCTCCGGTGGTGCATGGGCAGTGGCTGAACATTTACGGCGATTTTGCGGTGGCAGAATGCGACCAGTGCGCAAGCCAGTTTGAAGTGACGTTCGAAGGCGAGGCTAACGGCGCACTCTGGGACGGATTTAAACAGTTTTATGAATACTGCCCCAACTGCGGCGCGAAAATGGATAAGGAGGAAAAATGAAACGAGTAATAGCAATAACAATATTAACCCTGCTGACCCTCGCCCTGAGTGGGTGCGGAAAGGCCGAAGCTGGTAACTACAGACTGCGAACGCTGGAAACGGGTGCAGTGTATGTGATATATGTCGATAATCTCACGGGCATACAATACCTAAAAGTATACCAAGGCGGCGTGTGCGTAATGGTAGACGCGGAGGGGCAGCCGCTGATATGGGAGGGCGCAGAGTGAAACAAAACCCTATAAGACACGAGGCAATACAGCACCTATACGCCTACTCCGCCATAAAAGGCTCACTGCTGAGCGGCACAACAGAAGAGGCAGAGCGCGAAGAAATAGAGAGCGCAGCGTTTGGCCAGGCGAAGGAAGGGCCGCCGGCAAAAACAGGAATCAACAGTGACGTTACGCTACGCACTGTGATTGCCAGGGTAGCGGGCAAAAAGCACCGCATGATCGTGGACACACGGGCGAAGATGTGGGTGGAAGCGATAGAAGACGCATGGACGGAGCTGCTGGCATACGAGCCGGAGATTGCGGAGCTGATGGAGCAGACATTCCACCTCCGCAGCAACGCCAACAGCCGCCGGGGCCGAATGTACATACAAAGCCAGATATGCGATAAGCTCCACATAAGTGACAGGACGTATTATTCGTGGCGCAATCTCGCGATCAATACAGTTATCTACCATTACACCACGGCGCAGCAAAAAATAATTGACGCACATTTGCAGCAAATTTTTTGACGGCAACCTGCTATAATGGATACAGGACAAAAAAGCAAGGGGCCATGAGCGGCCCCTTTTGCATATCGGGAGGTGAGCGGCACGGCCTGCGTAATACCCGGCACGCCTGAGTTTTACAAAACAAAACGATGGCAGCGCAAACGCGCATATATATTACGGCTGAATAGATACCACTGCCAGGACTGCCGGAAATACGGCAGACTTACCGAGGCGACGGAGGTACACCACATCAAGCACGCCGACGAGTACCCCGATCTGGCGTTTGCCGATGACAACCTCGTGGCGCTGTGCCACGAGTGCCACAACAAACGGCACCCGGAGAAGGCAAAGGCGCTGCGAGAACGGGGCAGATTCAGTCGCGAAAACGATTGATCCCCCCTCTTCATCGGGACGCGCCCCTCCTCTC
>ERZ1034691.477-NODE-477-length-31893-cov-15.482160_pt1 | contig 31893 bp, 29 predicted proteins | sample MGYA00520638_ERZ1034691 | MGnify/ENA primary metagenome ERZ1034691 (study PRJEB33766, sample SAMN09781763) | gut metagenome | biome: gut microbiome | host: Homo sapiens | place: Madagascar | study: EMG produced TPA metagenomics assembly of the PRJNA485056 data...
TCCAAATGTTTTAGCGATTATTTTTCAAAAATGATGGATAATTGATGTAAATCAATGGAGTGGGCGGTTTTTTAGACGGGATAGACGGGGATAGACTTTATAGACTATTATAGACGGGATAGACTTTATAGACAGGGATAGACTTTATAGACTGGATGGACATTTATAGACAAGATAGACTTAGCCAGCATTATTCAACTGGGATGCTGACAACTTTTAACGCTACCTTTTCAATTTGTGGTTGGAAAATGGTAATTTTGCATACCATATTAAAAAGTGCATCATACTAAATAAGTGTGGCATTAAAAGATATTAATATTAATATCAATATTAAGGAAGAGATGAAAAGAATACAAGATATAGTAAAAGAGAAAATAATGATATTGGACGGAGCCTTAGGCACGGTCATCCAAAAGCGCGGTCTGACTGAGGATGACTTCCGTGGCGAAAGGTTCAAGGACGTGGCCGGGCAGACGAAAGGCAACAACGACATGCTCAACTTGACTCGTCCCGATGTCATCCTTGACATCCACCGTCGTTACCTGAGCGCGGGCGCAGACATCATAGAGACTAATACGTTCTCGTCGCAACGCGTGTCACAAGCCGACTATCATCTGGAAGACGCAGCCCAGGACATGGCCCTTGCCGGTGCCAAGCTCGCACGCCAAGCCGCCGACGAGTTTTCCACAGAGGAATGGCCCCGCTTCGTGGCTGGATCGGTAGGGCCAACAAACAAGACGCTGTCGATGTCGGCTGACGTGACAAACCCGGCATCGCGCGAACTGACTTATGATGAGCTTTGGACCGACTACACCGAACAAATAGACAGCTTAATAGAGGGTGGCGTGGACGCCATACTGATAGAGACAATCTTTGACACGCTCAACGCCAAGTGCGCCATCGACGCCGCGATGAGCGTGATGCGGAAACGTGGCGTGGACTTGCCCATAATGATGAGCGTTTCGGTGAGCGACCTCGCCGGACGCACGCTCAGCGGCCAGACGCTGGACGCCTTTCTCGGCAGCATGAGTTCCTACCCCATCTTTTCCGTCGGCCTAAACTGCTCGTTCGGTGCCCGGGAGATGAAGCCGTTTCTTGAAGACCTGGCACGCAAGGCACCTTATTATATATCAGCCTACCCCAACGCCGGCATGCCCAACGCCATGGGCGGATACGACGAGACGGCGCAGAGCATGGCCCCGCTCATTGGCGAATGGATGGATGAGGGCTTGGTGAACATCGTGGGCGGATGCTGCGGCACCGACTACTCGTTCATTGAGAGATACAGCGCGCTGTCGCAAGGCAAACGGCCACACGTGCCGCAACCCAAGCCGTCGACCCTGTGGCTCTCGGGCCTGGAGCTCCTCGACGTGAACAGCGACGTGCGTTTCGTGAACGTGGGCGAGCGATGCAACGTGGCTGGCAGCAGAAAGTTTCTCAGGCTTATAAAGGAGAAGAACTTTGATGAGGCACTCTCCATAGCGCGCAAGCAGGTTGAGGACGGAGCCCTCGTCATCGACGTGAACATGGACGACGCGCTGCTTGACGCCAAGGAGGAGATGGTGAACTTCCTGAACCTCGTAGCCTCGGAGCCAGACATATCAAAGGTGCCGGTGATGATCGACTCATCGAAATGGGACGTGGTGACAGCCGGACTGAAATGCCTGCAAGGCAAATGCATCGTGAACTCCATCTCGCTGAAGGAAGGCGAAGACGTCTTTCTCGCCCACGCCCGCGACGTGAGACGCTTCGGCGCGGCTGTCGTGGTGATGTGCTTCGACGAGAAGGGACAAGCCACGACCTATGAGCGGAGGCTGGAGATAGCCAGCCGCGCCTACAAGCTGCTGACGGAAGAGGTGGGCATGAACCCTCTCGACATAATCTTCGACCCCAACATCCTGTCGATAGCCACAGGCATTGAAGAGCACGACGGCTATGCCTTGGAGTTTATCCGCGCCACGCGATGGATTCGCGAGAACCTCAAGGGCGCGCACGTGAGCGGCGGCGTGAGCAACCTGAGCTTCTCTTTCCGTGGCAACAACTATATACGCGAGGCCATGCACGCCGTGTTCCTTTACCACGCCACCAAAGCGGGAATGGACTTCGGCATCGTGAACCCTTCGACGAAGGTGACTTACTCGGACATCCCGGCCGACGAGCTCAAGATATTGGAAGACGCCATCCTTGACCGCTACCACGGGGCCGCCGACAAACTGACGGAGCTCGCGGAACGCAAACTCGCGGAAAAAGAGGCGCAGAAAGCCGCCAACGGCGGAGTGGTACCCAAGACCACCAACACTGACGAATGGAGAAAGGAACCGCTACACGACCGCCTTGTCTACGCCCTGCGCAAAGGCATCGGCGACTACCTGAAAGAAGACCTGGAAGAAGCCATAAAGGAGTTTCCTCGCACCGTGGATATCATCGAAGGGCCACTCATGGACGGCATGAACGTCGTCGGCAAGCTCTTCGGCGAGGGCAAGATGTTCTTGCCGCAAGTGGTGAAAACGGCAAGGACAATGAAACAAGCCGTGGCAATACTCCAGCCATACATAGAGGCAGAGAAGACCGGCGGAGCCTCTACCGCCGGAACCGTGGTGATGGCGACCGTGAAAGGCGACGTACACGACATTGGCAAGAACATCGTGAGCGTGGTGGTGGCCTGCAACAACTATGAGGTCATAGACATGGGCGTCATGGTGCCTGCCGACCAAATAGTGAAAAAGGCAATAAGCGCACACGCCGACGTGGTGGGCCTAAGCGGACTGATAACGCCCTCGCTCGACGAGATGGTGAACACCGTGAGGGAGATGGACAAGGCCGGACTGACGATACCCGTGCTCATTGGCGGAGCCACGACATCGGAGATGCACACGGCCTTGAAGATAGCGCCAGCCTATAAAGGCCCGGTGATATGGCAGAAAGACGCGTCGCAAAGCGCGGCGATACTCGCCAAACTGATGAACGAGAAAGAGCGCAAGACCTTCGTGGACGAACTGAACGCTCGCTACGCCAAGCTTCGCGAGGAATACCGACAAGAGCAAGTCAGGCTCAAGCCATTGGACGAGGCCAGGAAAAACAAGCTCGACTTGTTCTGAATTGTAAAATATTATTGCCAAAATTTAACACTTCAGAACAGGTGCATTTAGAGCGGAAAAAGGGTAGCCTTCCGCTCTTCCGCAACACCGTTAGACGTTTTTTTGCCTAAAAGTTTTGCCGTTACGGTGTAATCGCGTCGCCGTTACACCGTAACGGCAACGCGATTACACCGTAACGGCAACGCGATTGCACCGTAACGGCAACGCGATTGCACCGTAACGGCAACGCAAATTCAGCGTAATGCCAACGTCCGAAAAGTGTTAAAAAAGTAATCATCTGATATTCAACGCTTTACCAAAACAGCCCATAATCGCGTTATTTCCACGCAAGCGACGGCTTGGTTGAAAAAAATCGATTCTCAGACGACCATTTGTAAAATATTATTATCGCTTTACAGGGCCGGTTCTATGCCGACCCACAAAAAACGTTCGACAATTGTTTTTATAATAACGTGGCACATGTAATGCCGGTGTTTTGCCATTCGTGGTGCATGGAATGCCGTGGATTGGCCATTCGGGACGCGGACACGGCAAATGCCTATTTTGCACTTGCCGGTTGACACTGTATAAGGCGAAAACACCGATAACACATAAAAAAAAGGGCCAGTTATCCTTTTAAGACATCAAAAATGCTTATCTTTGCCACATGAAAATGAAATTACGCCTCAATTGGCAAAAGATAATAATCTTCCTGCTCATTTGCACAGGACTCGTTTTCCTTACACATTCCTTTTGGATGTCATTGGGTATCATGATGCTGCTCTTCGTGGTCGATGCCCTTATAGCTAATTATGAATACCGCCGCAAGACCAAGAAGTTTTTCGACGACTTGAGGCAAGAACACGAACAGGATGCAACAACTCATTGATTTATACAAGCAGTGGTCGGGCAACGAGCCCGCCAGCGTGGACAAGATGCAAGGAGCCGGCAGCAACCGGCAATATTTCCGTCTGACGGCCACCGACGGCAGCAGCGTGGTGGGCGTGATAGGAACAAGCCGCGAGGAAGACCACGCGTTCATAAACATAGCCAAGCAGTTTGCCGAGCAGAAGCTCCCCGTGCCACAAGTGCTTGCCGTGAGCGACGACGAGATGCGCTATCTGCAAACCGACCTTGGCTCCACGTCACTCTTCGACGCCATACGTGGCGGACGCGAGGCCGGAGGACGATACAACCTGGCCGAGCAAGAACTTCTGAAGAAAACCATACGGGCCTTGCCTGGCATACAGATAAGGGGAGCCAGGGGCATGGACTGGAGCGTGTGCTATCCGCAACCGGAATTTAATGAGGAAAGCGTGCTGTTTGACCTCAACTACTTCAAGTATTGCTTCCTGAAACCCACGGAGCTTGACTTCAACGAGGTCTACCTTGAGGCTAACTTCCGCCGCATGGCAAAAGACCTGACCGCAGAGCCGGGCGAGAGCTTCCTCTACCGCGACTTCCAGGCACGCAACGTGATGCTCGACAACGATGGCAACCCCTACTTCATCGACTTCCAGGGTGGCAGGAAAGGGCCGTTCTATTACGACCTCGCGTCCTTCCTTTGGCAGGCTTCAGCGAAATATCCTTTCAAGTTGCGTCGCGAGCTGATAGCAGAATACTACAACGCCTTGAAGCAATATGTGGAGGTGCCAACAATCAGGCATTTCGCCGAGCGGCTCACGCTCTTCGTGCTCTTCCGCACCATGCAAGTGCTTGGGGCCTACGGTTTCCGCGGATATTTTGAGCATAAGCAGCACTTCATCGACAGCATTCCGCCAGCCATGGACAACCTGCGCGACCTGCTCAAGATGCGCGAAGACATACTGCCATACCCATACCTGCGCGACGTGCTGACAAGACTGACGCAGATGCCGCAGTTCGCACACAAGGAGCCAACGGTGCAGCCACGAAAAGACGGCTACAAGACCACGGCAAGCAACATTTACCCCCAACACCCACAAGACGGCCTGCCCACGTTCTCAAAATATGACGGCAAGGGACCGTTGGTGGTCGACGTGTACAGCTTCTCTTACAGGAAAGGCATCCCGGAGGATCCTTCAGGAAACGGAGGCGGCTATGTGTTCGACTGCCGCTCCACGCACAACCCCGGACGCTATGAGCCATACAAGAAGCTGACTGGCCTTGACGAGCCCGTGATACGATTCCTTGAGGACGACGGCGAGATACTGGAATTTCTTGACAATGTGTACGCCCTCGCCGACAAGCATGTAGGCCGCTACATCCAGCGTGGCTTCACCCACTTGATGTTCTGCTTCGGGTGCACAGGAGGCCAGCACCGCTCCGTCTACAGCGCGCAGCACCTTGCCGAGCACATACACGAGAAATTCGGCATCGAGGTTCACGTGTGCCACAGGGAGCAAGGCATAGAGCAAACGCTTGAGGCCAAATAGGCTTCCATTTGCGTGCCGACGCTAACCTGCCGGCACAGGCCATCAATAACGCTTACGATGAAAATAAACGCCATTATGACAAATCCCATTAAAAAGTTGAACGCAATGTTGACTTTTTAATGGGATTTTCCGTAACTTTGCATAGTATATACTGATATACATATTTTTATATTATGATGCAAGCAATGATTTTCGCGGCTGGTATGGGCACACGCCTTAAACCACTCACCGATACCATGCCCAAGGCATTGGTAAGAGTAGGAGGCGAACCGCTCATCAAGCGTGTCATCATGAACCTTGCGGCCGCAGGCGTTGACCACATTGTAGTCAACGTGCACCATTTCTCCCAACAGATAATCGACTACTTAAAGGCCAACGACAACTTCGGCCTCGACATAAAGATAAGCGACGAGACGGAAAACCTTCTCGACACGGGAGGCGGCTTGCGCAAGGCGGCGCGACTCTTCCACAACAACTACCCTATACTCATACACAATGTTGACATCCTGAGCAACATAGACCTTCGCAAGTTTTATACCCAGGACCCCAAGGTGACATGCCCGGATTGCGGCATCCCACACCAGAAGGCGGGAGCGCAAGTGCTCGTGAGCTGGCGCAAGACAAAGCGATACCTGGTGTTCAACGACACTATGCGCCTCTTGGGATGGGTCAACATCGAGACCGGCGAGGTGAAGTCGCCCTATGAAGACGTGAAGGCGACGCTGGAGCAAATACACTACCCCATCGAGGCTACCGACGAGCCGTTGACGATAGACGGGCTGAGGCTCTTTGCCTTCAGCGGCATACACATCGTTTACCCCGAGCTGTTCACCTACATGGTTGGCGAGCCCGACAAATTCCCGATAATGGATTTCTATCTCCGCATTTGCCGTCGCGTGCCAATAAAAGGCTATCTCAAGACCGACCTCAAGTTGATGGACGTGGGCAAGCTAAACACCCTGCACGAGGCAGAGCGGTTCGTGGAAGAACTGAATAAAGAATAAAACTGCCAACAAGATACAATTCAATACTGTCAATCACATTATTAACAATATATGCAACAGAAAATCATCATCCTCGACTTCGGTTCGCAGACGACACAGCTCATAGGTCGCCGCGTGCGCGAGCTGGACACCTTTTGTGAGATTCTGCCCTACAACAAGTTCCCCAAGGATGACCCATCGGTCATAGGAGTGATCCTGAGCGGAAGTCCCTACTCCGTCCACGACAAGGAAGCTTTCAAGGTAGACCTTACAGAGATTATCGGGCATTACCCCGTGCTCGGCATCTGCTATGGAGCCCAGTTTATCAGCTATTCCCTCGGAGGCAACGTTGAGCAAACCGGAACGCGCGAATACGGACGCGCCAACCTTGAGACCGTCGACACGACATCTCCCATCTTCAAGGACTTCGACAAGGGCTCGCAAGTGTGGATGAGCCACGGAGACACCATAACGGCCATTCCAGACCACTTCCAGGTGATAGGCTCTACCGCCGACGTGAAATACGCCGCTTTCGCCAACGATGAGGAGCGCGTGTGGTGCGTGCAGTTCCACCCGGAGGTGTACCACTCATTGCAAGGCAAGCAACTGCTCAAGAACTTCGTTGTAGACATCTGCGGCAGCAAGCAAGAGTGGAGCCCCGCGTCGTTCGTGGAGAGCACCGTAAAGGAGCTGAGAGAGCAAGTGGGCGACGACCGCGTCATCCTTGGCCTGTCGGGCGGTGTCGACTCATCGGTGTGCGCCACCCTGCTCCACCGTGCCATCGGCAAGAACCTCACCTGCATCTTCGTAGACCATGGCATGCTGCGCAAAAACGAGTTCAAGAAAGTGATGGACGCCTACAACGGCCTTGGCCTCAACGTCATTGGCGTGGACGCAAGCGAGAAGTTCTTCAAGGACTTGGAGGGCGTTACCGACCCTGAAAAGAAGCGCAAGATCATTGGCCGCGACTTCGTGGAGGTGTTCAACGCCGAGGCAAAGAAGATAACAGACGCCAAATGGTTGGCACAAGGCACCATCTACCCCGACCGCATTGAGAGCCTCAGTATCACGGGCATGACCATAAAGAGCCACCACAACGTTGGCGGCCTGCCAAAGGACATGAAACTCCAGCTCTGCGAGCCGCTGAAATGGCTCTTCAAGGATGAGGTTCGCCGCGTGGGTTATGAGTTGAAGATGCCAGAGCGTCTTATCAAGCGCCACCCGTTCCCAGGTCCCGGCCTCGCGGTGCGCATCCTCGGCGACATCACAAGGGAGAAAGTGCGCATCCTTCAAGATGCCGACGACATCTATATCGAGAAGATGCACAACTATACCATGCCCGACGGCACGTCGCTATACGACCATATCTGGCAAGCCGGCACCGTGTTGCTGTCGACCATACGCTCGGTAGGAGTCATGGGAGACGAGCGCACATACGAGCATCCCGTGGCCCTGAGAGCCGTGACATCGATGGACGCCATGACCGCCGACTGGGCTCACCTGCCCTACGACTTCATGGCCGACGTGTCAAACGAGATAATACGCAAGGTGAAAGGCGTGAACCGCGTGTGCTACGACATTTCCTCAAAACCACCTTCGACAATTGAGTGGGAATAATCGGAATGCCGATAAACAGCCACTCAAATAAAGATGAATTAATTTAAACTCAATAAGTTAGGGGATTCGTTGACGTAACAGCTTGATAGTCAACAAATCCCCTTTCTTGTACATTTTTTACACTCAACACTTGGCAGTTTCCTATGCGTATGAATCAATTTATTACTTTGATTCTATGCGCTTCGTTTCTTGTTCAAACAGCATTATCAAGTCCTTTTCAACCTTTGAAAAGGTTGCATCCATATCCATTTCTTCTGCATCATCAAAGTGTTTGGTAACAGACAATCCTTTATAAGGTTCTGACATTGTAACTTTGAAAGTATCAGAGGAAAGCATTTCACAAATGCCCTCCAAATGAATCTCTTTGCCTGCGATTACAGGATTAATATCGATATCAAAACGATACATATTGCTTGCTTATTAGAACAATCCCCACTCGGCAAAACGCTCAAATCCACCAATTTGTTTGATGTATTGGCGAGCAATTTCTACAATCTCAGAATATGGCTTGCCATCTATCTCTGTATCACCAATGGCACAGAATAACTCCACAGGCTTGCCTGTTTTTTGAGCTTTCAAGAAAGCGTAGATGTTGACGGAAACATCAGCTTTGCTTAGGTCCTTGCCCTGCACTCCACCGCCCGAAACAGATTGAGCCATATCAGAGCCAAGTTTGCGGTTTGTAGCACCTGCGTCAACGTCTGTTCCACCTGTCCAATCGCCGAGCGGATTTATAACGGCATTTGGATAGAGTTTCTTCAAATCCTCTGTATTAGCATTGCTCTGACATATTATCAGCTTGCCATTGCCTAATACATACTTACCATCTGAAGGATAACGCTCATAGATGTCATGGGCAATCTTGCTGAGTTCTTTCTCCTCGTCAGTCAATGGAATGCCCTTGAAAATACCATTGTCGCCACAGCGGATTTCTCCGTCTTGGTTGCTTGCAAGTATTGGGTCTTGTGCTACCATTACGAGAGATACTTTTAGGTCTCTACGCTTAGTGATACGGCTAACAATATCCTCAGCCTCAGCGTTAGAAATGTTCACGCTACTCTCAATAATGAGATTTGCAACACCATGTCCGAGCAGTACTTCAACTGCAATTTTCGGATTCTCTTCTTTCTTGTACGCAAGGTCTACAATAGCTCCTGCGATACGGTCTGCCACCTTATCCGGATGGCTTGGATTTACTTTTTCAATCATTGTTCTTACTTTTAAATGTTATTCTTTTTGTTCATGTAACTTTCTATCGTATCGTAACTAATACCCTCTGAGATGTATTTGTTGATTAACTCATACTTTTTAGTACTTACCCTAAACTCCAACTCTCTTATTTGCTTATTCAGCGGTGTTAACGTGTGCTGATAAGCGATGTTATCCATGCGACCGCTTTTCAGTTCTGACTTCAATGCTTGCTTACGCATCTTGATAGAGTTGATTTGAGCCTCACACTCCTCTCTGAAGGATTGAAAAGTTGAAAAAGCCTCACGAATCTCAGCATCCTTGTACTTCATATAAGTATCTTTATACATAGAGTACCATTTTTCTGATTCTTTGGTTAGTCGCTCTACTTTCTTTTTCAATTCGTTTATCTCAGCCTGCATAAAGCGTTCCTTAATTTCAGATGAATAGTCCCAACCGTCATCATCCTCAGCGTGCAGGATGTCAAGCACCTGTTCAAGCGTGTAGGCTTGATAGATGTGCTTTGCTTCGTCATAGCGTGTATTGATAGCAGCGAATGGTCGCCAATGGCTTATGAATGAAGACACATGTATAGGCTCAATCCTGCCATCCTCGTAAACCTCGGCACACTGATTAGTTCCGCTTAGCGGACTGCCTGCTAAGTGAAAAACGAGACTGCGATTGCCATCTTTGTCTGTTCGCAAAGCTATGGAACATTCATTCCACCACTCCAAGTATATGCCCAAAGTTGGTGTGTGAAAACCTGATGTTCCTGTATAAGCGAGTACATTTTGAACGGCAACAGGAGTAAGAAACATTCGGCTGTCATGCATGATTCGCTCACTATGTGCCAATAGATAGAAAGCATTGTCTGTGAAGAGTTTCTTCTGTTGCTCCACGTCTTCTGTTGTTCTTGGTAGGGGCTTACATGGCTTGTTGCCAATTCTCAGATATGTACCTGTTGCATCCAATTTCATTTTATCGGGTACAAAGTCGTCTTGATGTGATTCTTTTGGGATACACTCAAGTACAGCACCATTCATTAATGTGATGCTGTTCTTTGGTTGTTCTGTGTTACTATGTGTCATGTTCTAATCTATTTAATGTATGAATGAAATGCGTTTGCCTAAAATGTGAATATCTTTCGTCTCCAAGAGGTTGTAGTCTATTGGTGGTTCTACGCCTTGTATAAGACAATCACGGCAAATCATGAGAATCTTGCCTAAGTTGTTTTGACCGACAAACGTTCCAATGCCATTGACTTTGCAAGTCTCACTATTAACTATACGCTTCAATGCAGCCTTGCTAATCTTTGGATTGTCCGTCTTAGCCTGTCTTGTAACTTTCTTTTTAAGCTCAGCTCTTCTTATAGCCAACTCTGTATTGGTACATCCCCAAACTTCTTTGGTGTCACCATGTTGCTTGGTAGTGTCCTCTATGATGATAGCGTCATGTGGTAGCTTTAAGAGTAAATTTGCAAAGTCGGCATTACCCATACACTTCTGCCATACAACGTAGAGCATCCATTGTATGCGAAAATCGGCAAAATCTTGACGGATGAGGTTACTGTTTCTTTTCTTGATGAAACGTTTAGCTGCAAAGCCACTTGTCTGACGTTGCATATCCTCTTGTACAAACAGATGCTTTTCTGATGAGTCCGAAAACTCACCACATAGATAAAGCGTCTCACTATCATGCCAAGTCGCACCACCGAATGAAAACGGATAGCCACCTGCCATGTTAGAAAGACGCACGTTAATGCCATTCACTATGTCCGAAGCCTTGGCGAATGACAAACAATTAAAGTGTGAAGCTTTGATGTGCTCCACACGACCTAAAATGATTTCAAAAGTTTCTGTTTCTTGTGACATAACTTTTTAATTTAATGATTATTACTAAATCCTTAAACTCGTATCATTTTTACCACCGTGGCTATGTCTGCTCGGTTGGTTCAGCACTTAAGCTGTCTCTTGATACTTATTCAAAAAGTAAAAGAACTACTCCCCATTTTGGAAAGTGATTGCAAAATTACAGTATTATTTTGAAAAAGACGAAAAAACTATATTAAGAATAGTTAACGATGAATAGTTTGGAGTTCTGCTAAATAGTATTTGTGTTTATCAAATGATTTGGATATGGGGTCTTGTTATATGGAAAGAGGCTGCCAGAAGCAGCCTCCATAAATCTGTATTTCAATATTACCAATATGCTATTTTTATGGTCTCTTTGGATAAGGTTCCATCGTAAACAATTTCAGTTGGTCTACCTTTCTCATCTGAGGACGTGATTTTGTCTTCCGAATTTTGAGGTATATGAATCGAATGTCCTGTAATATCAAAAATTGGTATAGACATTTTTTCTTCCGTTTTAGCGTTTCCCCAAAAATCTTCTCTTTCTTTGTGGGCATTATTCCCTTCATCATAAACAAATTTTATTGTATCGTATTCATCTTTGATTTTTACAATACGATTTTTGCTGTCATATATAACATTGCACAATGTGTAGTTGTCACAGGAAATAATATCTTCATTTGCGCTAACCTTGTTATACTCCACCTCTTTACCATCACGTGTTATAAGCTTACCTTGTTTTATAGTGTAAAAGCCGTTTATAACGGAAGTATTGTAATTAGTGTACTTAACGCTGATAAGGAATCCTTGTTTGTCAAACCCGTATATAGTATTTTCGTTTTCGCCAGCTAAACGGATTTGTTTAACACCATTTGTCAATCCTATAACTTCAACATCAGAGAAAGATGGTGTAGGAGCAGAAGGTCTATAATTTCTTTTTTTTCTTTCTTCTTTTTGCTGCTGCATTGCCTTTTCGTGTTCGATAGAATCTCTTACATGCTTTTCTGCCATCTCTGCATTGTATGCCTCTAATTCAACTTGTTTTGCGTGGTTGCTATATTGTATTAATCCTATAACTGCAATTATAAAGCAAGCGACCACTAAAAGTATGGTTAAACACGATTTTTCCATACTCTTAGTTTTAATTTCTTCTTCCTTCTTTTCTAAAACCCCAATGGCAGATGAAGGATAATACATCTTTAGTAATTTCTCCTTCTGATTTTCTGTTAAGCCAAAATCTTCTTGCTTTAAATATTTTTCAAAGTTTTTGTAATGAGCAACTCGTTCTTCTAATGTTTTAAATTTATGCGTACGAATATTACTGAGGGTACGGTCTTTTCCAAGTCCGTCTACATAGAAATAATTTTCCTTCCTATCTAGGTTGAAATGTATAACGTAAAATGGAATAGTTATAGGAACGCCATCGTCTTGCAATTTAGAGATTACAGACTCATCATACCAAGGATTCATGCTGCGGATACTGCTTGAAAATTGTTCTTTCCCTAATCTATTCCAAATTTCATTAGGAGTCTCTTCACATTTACTAATGTTTACATCAAAGTCGGTTTCATATTTACCTTCTATCGATTCCTTGATATATAAATCGCTGTCATAGAACATGCTATAGCTATCAAACGAAGGTAGCTTTTGAATACTATCATCGTATGATGGGATGATAATTTTTTTTTCGCCTTTTAAAGTACCATTGTCAGGTATTCCATCTTCATTTTCACCTGTCCAATAATATTCGTAATAAACGTTATATGCAATAAAAGGGATACTGTAAGTTGAAATATTTATAATCTTAATGTTTTCAAAAGAAACTTTTTTTCCATACAAATAGCTTAAAAACAGCTCAATGGCTTCATCCTTTGTTGTAGAAAATCTAACAATTCTTGGTTTGTGCTCTTTTGACTTACCGCTTGTTGTTGGCTTTTCTTTTGGAAAAGGAATCTTTGTACCGCAAAACTCACAGTATCTTCCAACCGTTCCTTCTGCTCCACAATTAGGACATATCGCTTTATGAGTCATATTTATATCTTTTTGGAATAATCAATGTTCTGTCTGTGTAATTAACTGAATAAAACTTTACAGATGGCAAGTAAATTCAGAATACCTGCAATTATAATGCCAATTACCATAAGTATAGGCACGCAACCATCTATTTGGGTTGTATTTTCGTTTGTACCCAAGGACTCTGGCATATTAGAAATATCTGCTGATAATTCTTTGCATATTTCTAAATCATTAATACCGAAATTATTTGTATTGAGAGCATTAATAAGATTTTTACATTTTAAAGTTTGAGAATCATTTAGAATGTGGCTTCTTTTATTTTCCGCTTCTTGTTTTGCCTTGAAGTTTTGTTTAACTTCACCTAATAGATAAAGAGATACAGCACACAAGGTATCCGCCAATAACAATAAAACAGGATTAAATATAGTGGCAAATATTGCTATAAGTGAAACAAGAAGTAATATGCCACCTAATAAGCCCCCAAATATAGCATTCCCTTTGCTATCCTTTATTGTTTTGTTGAGTTCGTCTAATGAGCTTTTTTCTTTCTCATCAATAGGAGCATTTGAATATATATAGTTCCCTGTACCATCAATGATAAAATCATATTTTTCTTCATTATAGATGTAGTCGATGATCCAAGTAGCTAAAAGGAATGCTCTTCCAGCTCCACCATTTGTTGAGCAAGAATATGATAAATCTTCATAAATACGTGGAAGTTGTGCGTGTACTGATTTTTGGATATCACTATCTAAACACTTTCCACAATCGCTGTTGTTCCAAACAATAGCTTGAGAATCACCCTTTTCTTCAATAATATAAGTTTGCTCTTCTGAACTTAGATTCTTACGAGCTGTTTGGTCATATAGAGTTTTGTCAAATTTGATGCTTTCAAAAAAGTTATTGAAACTTGTTGGTAATGGACTTACGTCACAGTTTGGCAGCAAAAAGCTAAAATTGCCTTCTGCTACACCATTCATAGGATATTTCTTTTCTATTTCTTTGGTTTCGTCTCCAACCTCGTATTTTTCTGTCTCAATTTTTAGACACGACCAATTAGCTTGATATGAGCCTATGTAAGAATACATAGGGATGAAAACAGGTGAGACTTCTGTAATCTGAAGTTTGTTGAAAATATCAGATGGTACAGCTTCCTTTTGAGCTAAATTCTTTAAAAAGATTTTTGTAGCTTCATCTTGTGAAATTTTAAAATCCAGAACCGTCTTTCTAATAGTAGTGGAATATTCTGTATCTTTTTTCAACTCCACAATCTTTGTACCGCAAAACTCACAGTATCTTCCAACTGTTCCTTCTGCTCCACAATTAGGACATATCGCTTTCTTTATCATGATTATATCTTTTTTGATACAATATTTGCAATAATCAATAGTGCCGTATGTGCAGTTCGTCAGACTGTCTTGTTGATTACATTCGACTTAAATTCTTACTTACTCTTTGTTTTATTCTTTAATAGTTGCATTGCTCCTTTAGCTAGAACGGACACGCTAAAAGAGTACATTTTCTTAAATTCCTTTTGTGCCTTACTTTTACTCTTATCAGAGAGGATGAAAGCATCAACAGGTGTATCTTTAGGTACGTGCAACATATTATCTGAAACATAACAAAAGAAACGTGTAGCGGCTCCTGTATCGTCACCAAATGATAAAACCAATGATTTATATTGCTTTTTTGTCATTGGGTCAATGCCAAATTCTTGTGCAAATGAAATCTTATGTTCCTCAGCAAAAGCTGCACATCTATTGACGTCCACATAATTATCTTTTAGCAAAATAAAGATTTGTGGCTTGCCATTTTTTACATTTTCCTCAAATAATGGTTTGCAATCATTATATCTGCTAAACATTTCATTGGCCACATTGAAAGCACTAACACCCAAACGGATATCGTCTTCGTCTATCATTTCATCATCGGCAAGTCCGATTTTATCCAAGTCCAATGTAAAACCCATATTGACATCGTTCTTAGGTTTCTTCATTTGTATAGCTGTGAAATCCTTGAAAAAAGCCAATACTGTATCATAGTAGGTTATATCTTTGGGGATTTGTACCATAGCAGGTTTGTCAAATAGAACATATTTTATATGCTGCGTTGTTTCTTCCACAGCGTTTTCTTTCATATCGCTTTCTTGTGCTATGATATCCTTGTCTTGTGATTTGTCACCCTTTTCTAATAGCTTCTTTCCACAGCCTTCACACACCTTGGAAAGTGCAGGAATTGACTTCCCGCATTGAGGGCAAATCTTATTGCACAGAGCCAATATGCCCATTATGTCTCCACTTAAATCAGCGTTATTTCCACTTTCCATTAATTTGCCAAAATAAGAATGGCTTTCACTCTTTGGCGTAAATAATCCGCTAAGTTTTAGAGAGGTGTCATCAAATTTGAGAACAGAGCTTTCATACCCCTTCTTTTCTGCTCGTTTGTTGTATCTCTCTACCATTTTGGCCACTTTGTCTTTCAACTCAGATGGCACATTCCATTCATGATGTTCGCTTGAAATATATTCTTGCGTTTCAAAAAGCCCCATTAAATTATTTTTATCCATAACTATTTGATTTTATTTGAAATAACTTTTGTTATAAACAACAATACCAGTTGAAACACAGCTATAAGTGTTATCACTATTATCACCCAATTATCCATTATTCTATTGGGAGAAAATAGCGACAATACAAGTTCGATGAACCCTAAGATGGGATATAACACATACAAAGACGATTTGAAACCATCTTTTAATTGCACTATCCCAATCAACAACATAAAAATCCCAAACAATATGATGATTCCGCTGCTGAGAAGCACATTAAGCCACTCATAGCTACACAATAAAAGACCAAACAAAATGTTGGTGATAAGTAGTGTTGCGCAAGTGAATAAGACCATTCTCTTCATTGTCGTATACTTTTATATTATTGGTAACGGTGGAGGACATTCTTCGTCAAACAAAGATTGGAAGTCTTCCACGTTGCAAATTTTATCCCAAGCTTTCATGCCTTTTCTCCAAACTAATATGTTAGCATTGATTTCATTGGCTGAATACTTTTGGCATATAGTATCAAAATCCATTGGCCCAACTGTTTTACCATTTATGCCTAAGTAATAGACACATGTTTTAGGTAATGGGGGAGGAACGTCATCAGAGTTTAAGCCATTGGAAAGTGTCTTTGAAGCCATGGCTCCGACAGCATTTCCTATGCCAACACCTGCTCCAAGTCCCATTGCTGTACCCATTCCGCCCTCATTTTCAGCAGCTGCCTCAAGTACATCGTACGAACGAGATAGACGATAATTCTCTTTGCCCATGATATTTATATGAGCAGCCTCATCTTTGACTTGTTTCAAGCGTACAAAACTTGGGTCGTCTTCTTTTACAGAAATGGAAATGATGTTGAATAGTTCCAAGCTGATACCATAACGCATAAAAGTATCTTGTAAATGGCTTTGTGCATATTCTGACAGACCTTCAACCTGTGAATTGACATTCAAAGTAGATAGGCCTTCTTCCTTCAGCTTGTTGTAGATGATAGTTGTCAGTTTAGACAATATCATACCACGGAAATAAGACACAATTTTGTCAACGGCAAAGGTTGGCATATTCCCGACTAACTTCTCAAGAAAGATTCTTGGATTAGTAATTCTGAATCCATATTGTCCGAAAGCACGTATTGGAACAATCACATCATACTTTGGATCTTCTACTTGTAAAGGTGTTGCTGTTCCCCACTTGCAATCAAGCAGTGATACTTGGTTAACAAACCACACTTCGGCAGTAAAAGGGGTGTCACCTCCAAATGGAATGTTCACCACCTTATTTAATATGGGAATGTTCTCTGAATTTAGTGTGTATGTGCCACTTGTGAACTCGTCAAATATCTTTCCGCCTTTTACAAAGAATGCAGTTTGGCTTGGATAGACAATCAATTGACTGCCTAACTTTATATTGTCTGACTTAAACTTGCCTACAAGTTCTGTATCAGAAATATCATGCTTTATAACATCTATAATTGCCATGCGACAGACAAGTTAGAAGCACCTTCAGCTCAAACAGTGCTGTTTGATAAATCTGTTAGTAGGCATACAAAAAAAGTGGAGCTTCTATTCGCACCCTTGATGTAAGCCTTCGACTGCTCATGGAATTGGGATATGAATAGACAACTCCACTTGCAGTATGTTCGTGTTGATATACGAATACACCGAAATGGAGCGTCCTTTCACATATACCCTCAATTCCATTTTGTGAGTTGTCGAAGTTCACATCAAATCAGGTATAAGCGAAATACGCTTTTTCTAATATGTCTGTCAAAAGCCTATTACAGCAATATGACGTGACAAAGTTAATGAAATTCTATGAGACTAAAGAATTTCTATTGATGAATTTGCTGTTTTCTATCTGTATTTAGAATAATTCCATTTTGCGGTTGCGTTTTGTTTGAAAACTGTGTGAAAATAACCTTTTAGATTTGATTGATACATTTTTTATATGTTTTATTTCTATCATATATTCTCATGTTGCAAACATACTACTTGAGAGACTACTATTGCAAAATTGAATATTAAAAAATCTGAAGACTTGAAAGAAATGGCATTTTGTATACCGGAAAATTTTCTAAAAGATGCACGGCAACCCCTTGTGGTCGATGCCTCGCTCCCTCTATAGGGGTAGGCAAAGAGAGGATACGGTGGAAGCCCTCCCTATAACTCATATATATACAGTACTTTAGAGTAGCTTGAATAGCTTTTGCTGCTACTGAATGCTACACCTTATTATATAATGTGGGCAACTATGTTTGCCTTGTTTATACATAAAATTACGTGCATTTACACCAGGCCTTAACCCAACAAAAAAAGGACTTGCAGACGAAATCATGCGATTTGTGTCAGCAAGTCCTTTTTTTTCTTACTTACTTTTTTGACACCGTCGACAGCCAGTGCTTAAACTCATTGCGGTAGCCATTAAACACGTTTATGTCTGTGTGTCCGGCAATGCCCCTCACCTTGCCGTCGGGCGCGAGTTGCCAAATCCACAACTTGATGTCGGGCTTGTAGTCGCCATATCGGGCTATCCACACGGGATAGTCGCGCTTGATGTCCGGGGCTGCGTCGAGCCAGCGGTTCACGAAGGTCTGACTGACATAGAGTATTGGCCGCATGCCCGTCTTTTTCTCCACAATCTGCAACCAATTCCTCACGCGTTTCCACATATTGACCGCGCCGCCCATCTTCTTCACTTGCGACGGCAACGGTTCAAGGTCGAGCACGGGAGGCAAGTCGCCTTTCTTGAAGTGGCTGTGCGACAGGAAATACCATGCTTGCTGCGCGCCAGAGGTGCGATGAGTGAAATAGTGGTATGTGCCTACCGGGTAGCCACGCTTTCGGGCGGCCGCGTAGTCGGCGTTGTAGTAAGGGTTCATCAGCGACGCGCCCTCGGTAGACTTTATGAAGATGAACGACACCTTGAAGTCGATGTTTCCACTGACGTTCTTTTTCGACAACGACCCAAGATGAGTGATGCGCAACCGGTCCCAGTCGATGGTGTGGAGCTTCTTGCCGTGTATGTGCTGGTATTTTGACAAGTCAATGCCATAGACACGCTCCGAGGTGTAGTTGAGGCGTTCGCCCTTGTACACGTCGTGAAGCCATTCGCCGACGCGGAAATATCTATGTTGCGACGAGAAGCCGAATCCCGTGCGCTCGCCATTTTTCCATTGTCCTTCATAATATGTGTTCTGGCTATCGATGAACTTGCCATAGCCATTGGCGCGAAACTTCTCGTCCATCTCGCCGTCGTAGACACCCGTTGAGTCGCGACGGGTTGCCGTGACGAGAGTGTCGTGGTCCCATACACCGTCTATGAGTTTGCCGTCGTGGTCTCTTACCGTGCCACGGCCTTGCCTCATGCCGTTGTGCCACATGCCGCTGTAGAGCACGCTGTCGCCTTGGTAGAGCATGCCAAGACCCTCGCGTTTGCCGTTGTGCGTCTGCCCACGGTAAACGGTGCCACCGCTGCTGATGGTTTTTATCTCATTCGTGTTTATCGTGCAAGAGGCAAACATGATAATCGACATCGCGCTTATCAAGATTAGCCTTGCCCTACTCTTCTTAATGTATATGCTCCACATTGTCATTGCATCACCTCCTTCCCGCGTATTATGCCGATGAAGCGTCCATGCTTGGTAAACACAGGCGCGCCCTCCACGGCAAACAATTCCGGAATGTCGTGATCGTGGCCCTGCCAATAGTTGCCCGTCACGATGATGGAGTGGTAAGGCAACCTTCGCTCGGCAGGAACAATCCTCACGGTCACTATCTTGCGGTGCTGGGCCGCACCCCAAGGCACGTTGCGCACGGCATACACGCCCCACGGCTTGAACGAGCGCCGCGTGTGCAGGATGAGCGGAAACGCCTTGCCGGTGAGCTGGCTTACCACAGGCTCACACTCCACATGGTGCAACTCGTTGTTGCCATTATACCAGCTTACAACATACTTGCCCCTCAGCACGAACCGAGGAGCCTTGCCTTTGGATTTTTTTCCCGTGCCGTCTTTACGGCTTGTCTTTTGAAGCACGGTGAGCTTTCGCCTCAGCGAGTCGGTCATCTTGCCTTGCCGTGTCGCGTAGGCCGCTATTTGCGTGTAGCCCTCATCGATGATGCCATGTGAGCGGAGGTAGTATTTCAGCTCCTTGCGTTCAGTTTCCTTGCGATGGAGCAAGCTTTCGATGGAGTCGCAGATGGCGGAGAGGTTCATGGGCTTCACGTCGGATGTCTGGCCCACGGTCAGCACCCTGCCATCGCAACTCGGCCACCACCAATGCCGATTAATCCAGACACCTTCCTGGTGCACGGAGTCGGCCATAAGTTCAACGGTGTCTTTCCCGCTGACCAAGCACACGCAGACGCGTCCATCAATAAGGCACGCCGAGCGGCGAAGCTCAACCTCGGAGACCGGGAAGGCGCGCAGCACGAGCCAAGCAAGGCCAGCGAGAAGCAAAAGGGCGGCAATGACAACAATTTTGAGTTTAGATAAACTAAGGCGCATTATATTATGATAATTTGACCGCAAAATTACAAATTCTTTGCTTACCTTTGCCTTTCGAAATGATATTTTTTTAAGACAATGAAGCCCATTGATAAAGACATCCTTCACCTCGCGCTGCCGTCGATAGTGAGCAACATCACCGTGCCCTTGCTTGGCCTTGTCGACCTTGCCATAGGTGGGCACATAGGCCCGGCACGCTATATAGCCGCAATCTCCGTGGGGTCAATGATTTTCAATGTCATATATTGGCTCATGGGGTTTCTCCGCATGGGCACGAGCGGCATGACGGGACAAGCCTTTGGCGCTCGCGACGCGCGAGGTGTCAGGTTGCTCTTGCGTCGGTCGCTGTCGCTATCGCTTATCATAGCCACGGCCTTCCTGATCTTCCAGTGGCCCATCCGCGAGGTGGCGCTTGCCATGATTCACCCATCTGCCGACGTATGGTCGCTTGCCACGACTTACTTCAACATCGTCATTTGGGGCGCGCCTGCCATGCTGTCGCTATACAGCCTCAACGGCTGGTACATTGGCATGCAAGACACGCGCGTGCCGATGTTTGTCGCCATATTCCAGAACGTGGTCAACATCCTCGCCTCCATGCTCTTCGTCTTCGCCTTTGGCATGAGGATAGAAGGCATTGCCCTCGGCACGCTCGTCGCGCAATGGAGCGGAGCCCTGCTTTCGCTGGCGCTCTTGCGTGGAAAGACGCGCGGGGTGAATAAAATGTTTGCCGATGGCCCAGGCGCACCGACAAGCAATTATTCGTGGCGCGTGTTTTTCCATACCGACCGCGACATCTTCCTGCGAACGATTTGTCTCGTCTCCGTCAACTTTGCCTTCACGTCAATGGGAGCACGCCAAGGCGACATGATGCTTGCCGTCAACACGCTGCTTATGACGTTCTTCACCCTTTTCTCTTACGTCATGGATGGCTTTGCCTTTGCCGGCGAGGCGCTCAGCGGTAAGTGTTTCGGTGCCCGCGACACCCAGGGGCTTGGCGAGGTGCTCAACAGGCTTCTTTTGCGTTGGGGCCTGTCGCTGTCGCTCGTCTTCACCGTTGCCTATGTCTTTGGTGGCGGTGCGCTTGTAGGTTTGCTTACCGACGACATTGCCGTGAGGAAGGCTGTCGTGGATTATGAGATGTGGGTATGGCTTCTGCCCATAGCTGGCTTTGCCGCCTTCGTCTACGATGGCATTTTCATAGGTATCACCGCCACCAGCGGCATGTTGCTGTCAAGCTTCGCGTCATCCATCGCGTTTTTCCTCATCTTGGGCGTTACTTTTATGTGCAAGATGCCCGAAAGCCATCCTGTCATGGTCAACCATTTGCTTTGGCTTGCTTTCATCGTCTATCTGGCATCACGAGGTCTAATGCAGCACCTGCTCATCCGCAGAATGGGCATCTTGAATGGCAAAACAAGGGCGGAAAAGCACAAATGTGCAGAAAATTGAAAAAAAACATTACTTTTTCTTGGTGGAACAAAAGAAAAGCAGTACCTTTGCACTCGCTAAAAAGAAATAGCACGGCGGGATAGCTCAGCTGGTTAGAGCGTCGGATTCATAATCCGGAGGTCGTGGGTTCGGGTCCCACCCCCGCTACACTGAATATCAAGGAGTTACGAAGATTTCGTAACTCCTTTTTCTTTTCCCTCCGTGAAATTTAGATTTTAGACTTATTTTTCTCCTATCAACTTGAATTTCACACTATTACGTAAAATTGCACGAAATACATCTAAAATGTGGCAGTACCGAATCTGTTAGCGTTTTTTAACGGCTCGAAAATAGGAATTTGGATAAGTCCTCATTTAGCAATACAGGATGGAAACATCCCATATCGCAAATTTCAAGAACAGCTTGACTTGAAGATTGCAGGTATGACGAGGCAGACATGGATATGAAGCGTGGTATCGTCCAGAACGTGGAGGAACGCATTGAAAGGATTGTTGGGCATCGCGATATCTTCTTGCCTCATATCGACGAGAAGAACTGGAAAATTCTGAAGGCTCTTATCAAGATCCGACAGACAACTCTTGACGAGATCATGATTCCAACAGAAGAAGAGATAAAGAGGATGAGTCGGCTCAACGACAAGCTTCTTGACCTCTCTCATCAGCTCTATGCCAAAGTATCGGAGCTATGGAAAGTGATGAACGATTCGGAGCTTCATCTTTATGATGACTACTGCGTGGAGGGTGCCATTAAATATAAGTGGGACGAGGACAGACAGGCTCTGACGTTTGACAACGACGGCTGGTATTCCTCCGACTTCAACAGTCTCGACGTGCTGTGACGTGCTGTGATGTGCGGCGGGACACCGCACCTCCTACAACTAAATGACGACAAAAAGATATTATTTCCCTTCTTTGACAGTATTTGGCACACCCTCACCATAACTTTGCAGAAATTTTAGAACGCATGAAAGAAGAAACTTCAGCAGGAGCGGCAAAAATAGAGCAAGCCGAATGCAATCAAGCTCGCTTGAGATTGCTGAGGCGAAGCCTATTTTATCTAAAAAACTCGTCCAAAAAGTTGCATCCTATCGATATTCTTCGTAAGTTTGCATTCGGAATGACTGTCATAAGAGATGGTCACCGGACTTTGAGGACTATGATAAGCGTCACGCTGCCGTTTGATTCACGTAAATCTCGCAAGTTGAAACGAATCAGTCAATGGATAGCGAGTGATGCCCATACCTTATATCATAGGGCGTGGGCTGCTCCTGCTGTTTTGTTGATTCGGGTTGTGCGAGAACCTACGTGGGCAAAATATCGGAGAGTATGCTCACGCCTTCTCTTTCTACTCTTTGCGATCATGCCCATGGCGGCTACGTCGCAGACGAGCAGTCAGGCTAAAAGCGCAATATATAAACCAAAAAACTCTAAAACGCATCATACTATGCCACAGATCATCAAAGTCGGCGGAGGCCTCTTCTCAAGCGGAGAGCTCATCCGCATCAACCCAAGCAACAACTCTATAGAGAGCTCCGGCAACGGTGGCCGTTCGTGGATTCCCCGCTGCACGAACACCTCTTACGGCACATTCCGTGACCTGCTTCTCGTGGGCCGCGAGATCCTTGCCGTCACCTCCCGTGGTCTCTATGTCTCGACCAACTCCGGCCGCAGCTTCTCGCCCCGCTGTGTCAACAGCTCCTACGGCGAGTTCATCAACCTGCAGGACGAGGGCAACACGCTCCTTGCCAACACCACCAAGGGATTGTACTACTCCACGAATGGTGGAAGAAGCTGGGTGAGGAGATGATCATGTAGCATAAAAGCAAAAACAAGAGGAATCCGCAAAAAAGGTCCGTGATTTAGTTGCAAGTTTGAGAAACATTCCCTAAATTTGCTGTTGGATTGGGAGAACAAGGGGCGACAGCCCTTTCGTCTCACTCTCCAAGGTCACGAAAGACTGTGCTAACGAGCGCATAAAAGCTTGCTTTTATGCCGAGTGCAGCCAGTCTTGCAGGCTTAGGCCTGAATGAACTTGTGTCCTCGTGCAGACAACACTGTTCTTGTAGTCGAAATCTGGTAAATTGAAACTATAAAGAAGAACGGAAATGGTCTGAGCGGGTTCACACCGCGCATACGGTGTGGATTCCTCTTTCATATTTCTTTCTTTATAGGTTTTACCAGAGCCTGACTACAGGGAAGTGTGAACAGCAGGAGTTCACACCGGTTTCTTGCGTGGTCTCCCTAGCATATAACCATGCGATCGGAGAGTCCACAACCTAAAACATAAAACGGTAAACATTATGCCACAGATAATCAAAATTGGCGGTGGCATCTTCTCCAATGGAAAACTCCTCCGCATCAACTCTAACAACAATGACATCGAGGTGTCCACCAATGAAGGTCGTTCCTGGTCTCCTCGCTGCGCGAATGCTTCTTACGGCACCTTGCGTGATCTACTTCTCGTAGGGCGCGAGATACTCGCCGTAACGAGCAGAGGCATCTATGTCTCCACAAACTCCGTCCACAGCTTCTCGCCCCGCTGCACTAACACCTCTTCTTATGGTGACTTCCTCAATCTCCAAGAAGAGGGCAACACCCTGCTCGCCAACACCACCAAGGGACTGTACTACTCCACGAATGGTGGAAGAGGCTGGGTGAGAAGATAAAAAAACGCCCTAACAACAATTTGCCGTAAAACAAGATAACAGGTCCAGACTAACTTTTGACCTGCCGAGACCTCCACAACTTACCAATTATAATAACAAGCTATATGACTACAAAAACACTGACCCCAGAGGAGTTGCGTCTTCAACAATTAGTTCCGGAAATTGACCGCAACTCTGACCCGTACCAAAGAGAATTGTCGAACCAAATCGACGAGTACAACAAAGAGACTAAAAAACACGAAAAAATATCGAGCGATCTGAATAGCTTGGAACAAGTCCCTCATCCGGAAGAACCCAAACCAGTGGTAAAAGATACCGCCTGGACTTGCTATGGTCTCTCGGCCGCTGCCGTGGTGCTGCTGTTTCTGTTCCATTGCGTTATATGGGTGCTGAAACTCTTGTTTAATATCTCATGGGATACATGGGGATGGACGGTCAACACGTTCTGGTTCGGACTGATTGCCTCCACCGTAATCACCATCTGCGCTTATCTATACGACCAAAACCAGAAAGACAACTACGAGAAGAACTTAGAGCTGTGGAAAATATATGACAGTAAGAAGACAGAACTGACGACAATGCTAAAGCTGTCGCAAAAACACTCAAACAAGCAGAATGGCAACTCAACAACCTTGTCAGTAAGCAGTGCACCGTATTGGTGTTTGCCATCAGGACCGTAATGGGCATTCCCTGCCCGCCCAATGCTGTGAATAAAGAAAGCTACCAGAGGGTAAAGGGCATGTATTTACACATCAAGCAGAAGCAGGACTACCTGAACAAGTTGAAGGACAACAACGAGAATGCGTCGCAAAGACAGTTGGAACTGGTCAATCTCAAGCTTGCATTCTTTTACAGCATTTCCCTCGCCGCTGAAATACAGCCTGACGTTTACAATGAGTTTGCCATAATGCTAAGGAAAAATGCGGTGAACGACAACAAGCGCCGCTGCGAACTGCCTAAAGGCAGAGGCCGATACGACATAGAAGATCTGCCCGACTGCAAACGAATGCTCAACGACGACAGCCTCTCGCCAGTTATAGAGAAGTTTGAGGCCGTGTCGAACCGCGATACCTCCAACGACATTCTGTTCTTCATGACAAGCACTAAGAAGAAGTCGCAGCAGACACGTGAAATGCAAAACTTAGTAGGAGAGGCGAAACAAGTGTACGACCATCTGATGGACATCAACAACAAGGTGTCTTATGCCTTGGATTATGCACGTGCCTGCGCCTACCGGAACCTCTACTTGGGAGCCGAACTGATTAATTATGTAAGAACCACAAAGGGAGGAACCACGCTAACCACCGTAAAAGATGGCACGGACATGGTCGACCTTGGCAGCCAAATGACTCAGGTAGACTTGAGCAACTGCAACACAAACGTCATGGACGCCGCACTGAACACGCTGTCGGATATGGGCACAACGGTACTGAACAATGACTACCTTATGAAGACCGTCCTGAAAAACCCGAAGATGTCGGCCGGTATTGCCGCCGTGGCCGCCATAGGCAGCGCCGCCGTCTCTTATTTCGAGAATCTTTCCACCAATGCCGACGCGCAGAAAGATATGGTGCATGCCATACATCAGATAGCCGACGGATATGTAGAGGGAAAGGCAAACATGCTGAGAGCCATTGAGATAATAGGAGCTATCGTGAAGTGCAACGATGGATTTATGAGCATCTATGAGCCGCTGCGCAAAAGAGTGTTCGAGCAAGGTGATATCAACATCAGCAAACAAGACATTGTGCTGTTGGCCGATGCCATCAACAAATACAAGAAAGTTACTGATTCTAAAATAAAATAACATGAGCAACTACAACAACGGAGAACAGTCCGCCGAAAGCGAAATGACTCCGGGAAAAAACGAAATGGTTCCGCAGGAAGACTGTTCTGAGATACAGCAATACGACGACTATGAGGAACTTCCCGAACAGGCCGGTGCCTCTAACAATGAGTTAGGACTGATGGTGGCCGAAAACCTTGACCGGCTCAACACGGGCCTCAGCTTAGCACAGAATGTGGCAAACACCTACGCCCAATGCCTTGAACTGCGTGAAAAACGCAAGACCGTAGAGGCCTTGTCAAAGGTGGAGATGGCCAAAACCATTGCAAAGTACCAAGTGTCTAAGCAGTTTATCACCGAAACGTTCAGCGAAAGACGCGAGGCCCTCAGCCATGACTATAAGGTCCTTGACGATGCCATTGCCAAGGGTGACAGGGAGATGATCATAGCGGCCATGTCGAAAATCGGTGACATCGTGACATCTTCGCCACTAAAAGACTTAGAGGTTCTGTGCAAACGCTTCGACGACCCGGACGACAGTCTGCTCGACTTCTGAGCTTTCAAAGTATTTTATTGCTTTTTCAATTCATTGCAACATATTTTTGCTAACTTTGCAGTATTATGTGGCAACTATCATCCATTGAGGCACTGCAGCAGCAAAGGTTGCTGTTGCAATTAGAATATTTTACCGAGAGCGAGGCTTTCCGCAAGCAAACCGACATCATGGGCATGATCCAGAACGATATGATGGAGGGGATAGAATTAATGAGTGCCGAAGACGTAAGTAACAATATGCTCCAGTCTGTCACTCAAGTGTATGTGAATGGTTCAAATAATAACCAACAAACCAGTGTCCAAGGATACAAAATTGTATCTTCGGACATTGGATAATGAAAGTCTTTAAGCCAAAAGGTCTAGGAGACTTAATATCACAAGCTAGTGAGCGTCCTATATGTGAGGGACCGCCTGTCAAATTTATTAGATTATTAGATTCTCATAGAGCTAAGATGCCATCATTTCTCTGAAGTGAATCAGAAACTATCCGCCCAAATAATTTGCAGATATAAAGAACAATACTTATATTTGCAAACGAAACCCCTAATTGGCTAAGATATGACAGAAAGAAGCATACGTGAGATAGAAGAAATGGGAGAAGGTAAATATATCAATCCCTACACGGACTTCGGCTTTAAGAAGTTGTTCGGTACTCCTCTCAATAAGGATTTGCTGATTAGCTTCCTCAATTCGCTGTTCGAAGGCAAGGAAGTGGTGAGGGATCTTACCTATCTTAACGGTGAGAACCTTGGCAATGGCTATGGTGATCGCCGAGCTATCTTTGATGTTTACTGTGAGAATGAGCAGGGAGAGACGTTCATCGTTGAGATGCAGAAGGCCGAGCAACAGTTCTTTAAGGACAGAAGTGTATTCTATTCCACTTTTCCTATCCAAAATCAAGGTAAGAAAGGAATTTGGGATTTTAAACTTAAAGGGGTCTATACAGTCGGGATTTTGGATTTCGTCTTTCCCGATAATGAATATCCCAAAGACAGTCTCCGTCACGAGGTGAAGTTGGTGGATGTAGATGACAAGCATGTTTTCTACGATAAGTTAACCTTCCTTTATCTTGAGATGTCTAAGTTTAATAAGAAAGAGGAAGAGCTGAAAACAATGTTCGACAAATGGCTCTTTGTCCTTCATAATCTATCTCGTCTGATGAAGCGACCGGTAGCCTTGCAGGAACGTATCTTCACGCGTCTCTTTGAACAGGCAGAGATAGCTCGTTACACCCCCGAGGAACGCCAGGACTATGAGGACAGCTTGAAAGTTTATCGGGATATGAAGAATGTTCTTGACACTGCTGAACTGAAAGGTGCCCTTAAAGAAAAAAGAAAGAATGCAAAAACAATGAAAGCCATGGGACTACCATTGGAAACGATAGAAATAGTGACAGGTATGTCGGCAGAAGACATTGCAAAACTTTAGAATTCAAGAAGGCCACATGCTCATTGCATCCTACATCCTCCCCTCATTGGTGAGTGGTATCATCGGTTACGTCACCAACGATATTGCCATCCGTATGTTGTTCCGTCCGCATACGGCAAAACTCTTCATGGGGTGGCGTGTGCCGTTCACGCCCAGTATCATCGTCAATGAGAAAGGATAGGTGGCACAGTCGTGTTCACACAGTCACCAACTAAGTACGGGGATATGCTTTCGGCTTTTGTCTTGTAGGTCTGTTGCCAAGGGGTCGTACCTTTATTTAAAAATCTCTTCATTGTATTTTTAATAACGTAATTCGATTATTTTTCACGAAAATACTAATTAAATTTGCTGAATAAGGAATTTTGTTTTATCTTTGTAGCACCAAATAACGAGTTTACTATGATAGCAGAGTTTACGGTCAGCAACTTCTTCTCCATACGCTCAGAACAACGGCTGAGCTTCATAGCTTCGCGCGATAGCTTTATGGAGGAGGAATATATCCATCCGGCAAGCGACAGCGTGCGATTGCTGAAGACAGGTATGATTTACGGTTCCAACGCCTCGGGAAAAAGCAACGTGCTGAAGGCGCTGGCGTATTTCCGACGCTTGATGGTCTATTCGCCTTCTGACAAGAATGAGAAGATGGGGTGGGTACCATTCCTTTTGGATGATGCCTCGCGCAGCGGACATTGCATAATGTCCATGACCTTCTACCTTGATGGAAAGCGATATATCCTCTCTGTGGAGTTTGATGGCACCAGAATATATGAGGAGCAGTTGGATGTCTATCTGACCAACCGCCCCACTTCTCTTTACCGGCGAACCTACAACCGTGGCACCGACTCTTCTGAAGTGACTTTTAGCACAAAGGCCAAGATGTCGCAGAAAAGCCAGACCATCATCGAGGGAAACACCATCAACAACAGTACCGTGATGGCCGCTTTCGGTAAGTCGAACGTGGAACTGAGCTTGCTGAACAGCGTCTATAACTTCTTTTCTCTTGGCTTTGCCGACGAGCTGACACCGGAAAAGTCGCTGTCGGACTATACCAAAGAACTCCTCGCAAAAGACAGAGACGGGAAGTTGAAGCGGTTTCTGCTCTATATGCTCCGTGCTTCCGATTTCAACATCGACAATCTGAAACTGGGCATGGCAAGCGATGAGCGGGAGCTGTATTTTGAGCATTCAGCCAATGGGGAGAGTTTTGAACTGCCCGAAAGCTATGAGTCGCGAGGTACCATCCGGTTCCTTGGCATGGCAGCCATATTGCATAAGCTGTTGTTCACCTCACGGTTTGTCATGATTGACGAGTTGGAGTCCAGTATGCACTATGAACTGCTGTCTTATTTCTTAAGAGTGTTTCTTGCCAACAGTGAAAACACCTCGCAGTTGCTCTTCACCACTCATGACATCAATCTGCTCAACGAGGACTTCATCCGTCGTGATGCCGTTTGGTTTACCGACAAGGGCAGTGATGCGGAGACCCACATTGAGCGACTCTCGGAAATGGGACTCCATAAGACCATGTCGCCGTATAATGCTTACAGGCAGGGAAAGCTCGTCAGCCTTCCCTTCCTTGGCAGCCAGTATCTTGACTTAAACGAGCTTGCGAAATGAAAAAGAGTATAGCAATTATCGGAGAGGGGGAGACGGAGTGGTTCTATTTCGACTCTCTTCGCGTAGCAAGCCGTTATCCCTTCCGCCTGGCTCCTGATTTTCCGGCACACTCAGATATAGACCATCTTCTAAAGCTCTCAAAGGCAAAGATGAAGGAAGGGTATGACTATGTGGTTTGCCTGCTCGACATGGACAGACTTAACAGTGTTCCTGCGGAGATGAAAAAATACCGAGTCTTCAAGAACAGAAAGGAAAACAAGGGTATTATGTTCATAGAGACGAACCCGTGTACCGAGTTTTGGTTTCTTCTTCATTTTCTGCCTACGTTGCAGGTCAAGCACTACACCTCGTACGAGCAGCTGTTACCCGAATTACAGAAGTACATGCCCAGTTATGAGAAGACAAAAAAGTACTTCATCAGAACTAAGCTCTATGATTTTCTGGTGAAGCACGGTAATCTTGACATCGCAAAGAAGAATGGCGAGGCGCTAAGTGAACTGGCAGCATTACACCCTGAAGATAGGATATCCTACTCACAGGTGTCAAGAGTGCTGAAGCTGCTCGAACATTTGAAGAGCGAAAATTTCAGATAGGGTAAGAAAGTCGCCTTACATGCTTTCTTATGTCACTATATGGCACACCTATTCTTTACCTTTGCATCCATAAACCATATAGAGTTATGACAGCATTAGTAGGAATATTGAACAAGCGGGCGGCGGTGTTGGCGGCTGACAGCGCGCTGACGGTGGTGAAGGGCGACAGGATGAAGATATACAATACGACGACAAAGATATTCCAGTTGTCAAAGGATAATCATGTCGCCGTGATGTTCTTTCAGAATGTCGACTTCATGGATGTGCCATGGGAGGTGATCTTCAAGCTGTACCATGACAGACGTGGCGACAGGCAGTTTGATAGCATCAAAGAGTATGCGGAGGACTTCTATCTGTTCCTTCAAGAAGAGAAGTTCTTTTGCAGTAGTGAACAGCAAAAGGATTATCTCGATGGAGAGTTAGCCACTTATTATGATAATGTGAAAGCGGCGACGAAAGACAATATGGAGAAAGAGATCGACGCCATGGATGATGATGATTTTTTTAACGAAGAGGAGCTACAGCGCCAGCATCTGAGAGACTGCATCGCAGGTGTTGATGCCTTGGCAACAGACGCAGGTGTCAATCCCAAGCTGGAGGATGTCAATGAGAAAGAGATACGCACATACGGCAAGGAGTCGCTGAAGACGCTGAAGGAGCAGATAAAAGAGGACGACCTGCCCAAGGATATGTTTGACGACTTGGTGAGTGGTTTCAGCAACTACATCCGCTCACGGTTCTACTATAATGGTACAGGCATTGTCTTTGTCGGTTATGGCAAGAATGACATCTTCCCAACGCTGCTTCCAACCTACGTTTCTGGTGCTTTCAACAATCGGCTGCGGTATTACCTTGACACCGACGGGATGTATGCGATTGGCGAAGACTGTTCGGCCAGCATCACGCCGTTTGCGCAAAGTGACGTGATGATTACGCTGATGAAAGGCATTGCGCCTAATTTCTACGAGAAAGTGACTGACCTCAATGTTCAGTCATTGTCGGAAGAACGGGAGAAGATTGCCTCCCTGTTGAAAGAGGAAGGCGTGGATGAGAACGTTATCAAGAAAGTGATGGACATTGACACCACTGACATAGAGAAGAAACATTCAGAATCGATGGATGAGTATATGCAGGAGGAGTATATCGACGGCATCGTCAATGCAGTGGAGTCGTTCAACGTGGAGGACAGGACGAACATGGCTGAGAACCTGGTTTCCATCACGAGTCTGCAACGTCACTTCTCTTCTTCAGATGAAACCGTAGGCGGCCCTATCGACGTGGCAGTCATCACTCGTGCCGAAGGCTTTACGTGGGTCAGACACAAGGATTTCATAAAGAAATTATAGCCATTAGAATTCAATAAAGACGTATGATCATCACATCTTATATCCTTGCACCATTGGTTGGTGGCATCATCGGTTACGTCACCAACGACATTGCCATCCGTATGCTGTTCCGTCCGCATACGGCGAAACACATCATGGGCAGGCGGGTACCGTTCACTCCCGGCATAATCCCCAAAGAGAAAGGTCGGATAGCTGAAGCCGTGGGTACGGTCATCAGCGATAATCTGATGAGCCAGGAAGTACTGGAAA
>ERZ1034691.479-NODE-479-length-31718-cov-8.033320_pt1 | contig 31718 bp, 61 predicted proteins | sample MGYA00520638_ERZ1034691 | MGnify/ENA primary metagenome ERZ1034691 (study PRJEB33766, sample SAMN09781763) | gut metagenome | biome: gut microbiome | host: Homo sapiens | place: Madagascar | study: EMG produced TPA metagenomics assembly of the PRJNA485056 data set...
TTCTTCTTCTTCTTGTCTCATAACAGGAGTTCCAATTACATATGAGAATGGGGCAAATGTAAATACTTCATTTGAGACGAATTTGGAAGATTGTGCTTTTCGTTCTGCGCCAAAACTTTACAAGGCTATTAAAACCGCAAATGATGAAAACTTGAAATCAATGCGGAAAGAGTTGCCAAGATACAGTTATCCGCTTAATGTAATTATGTCTTGTATGATAACAAATTATTCAAGATATGGGATAGATTTTGCCGTAAACAAAGACGAGTGCTGTTTTGTTCGGCAATTAGATAGCCAAAAAGCAAGTGGCAAGGGCATGTTTGGTAGTGGTTACTTAATAAGCAATAAGAAAAAAGGAGAACGAATTATCGCAGAAAGAGAAAAGGCAGAAAGAGAAAAGGCAGAAAGAGAAAAGGCAGAAAGAGAAAAGGCAGAAGTTTGGGAACTTTCTGACCGTGAACTTGCAATTATAGAGGGGTTAAAATGAACACGCAAGCAGAGATTGAAAGAGTAAAAGCCGCAATAGCGAAAACAAAATCCCCACACATGAAACGAGATTATGAAAAGTACCTTAAAAAAACTACTTAAAAGAAGTGAGATGAATGGCAAATGAAAGCAATTTGAAGCCTGTTAGAAGCAAGGAAGAAGCAAGAGCAAGAGGGCGCAACGGTGGCAAGGCAAGTGGCAAGGCACGGAGAGAAAAGAAAACAATACAAAATATCCTTACAGCTTTATGCGATAGCAAGTGTTCCGACATACCGCAGTTTAAGAAAATAGCCGCTAAGATAGGCTTAGACGTCGATAAAAGCGTAAAGGAATTGTTTACCCTTGTATCTACCTTAAACGCATTGAAAACGGCAAAAATGGATGATTTGGGGAAAATGGCGGAGCTGTTGGGTGAACAGAGAGAATTGCATAGCGAGAGCGAGGAACAGCAGACCTCATTCCTTGAAGCAATAAAAAAGGCTGTGACTGATGAAGATTGAGAAAATATCCAAAAAGCAAAAAGAAATATTAAAGTTCGCCTATTCAGACGAAGAAACGCTTATTTGTGACGGGGCAGTCCGAAGCGGCAAAACAATAATGATGATAACGGCGTTCGTTATATGGGCAATGGAAAACTTTGACCGAACGAACTTTGCTATATGCGGAAAGACTGTATCAAACGCCGAAAGAAACATTGTAAGACCGTTTCAGCAAATAGAGGATTTACCTTTTACTCTTAACTATAAAATATCAACACGAATGTTGACGGTTAAGTGCGGGAAGAAGGAAAACTATTTTTATTTGTTCGGCGGAAAAGATGAAAGCAGTTATGCTTTGATACAGGGCTTGACGTTGGCAGGGGTGCTATTTGATGAAGTTGCTTTAATGCCGCAATCTTTTGTAGACCAAGCAATCGCCCGAACTCTTTCGTTTAAAAATGCAAAGATATGGTTTAACTGCAATCCCGAAAGCCCTAATCATTGGTTTTATACTGAATGGATAACGAACGAAGAAAGAGAATACAAACACCTGCATTTTTTGATGAATGACAACCCGACTTTGGGAAAAGATGAAATCAAGAGAGCGGAAAACCTGTTTACTGGCGTATTCTATGAGCGGTATATACTAGGTCGGTGGGTGCGTGCAGAGGGTATTATCTTTCAAGACCTTGCAGAGAATACAGACAAATATAAGGTTAGAAAAGAAGATTTGCCGCAGTTGCGTGATATATCAATGGGCGCAGATTGGGGCGGAAATGGCTCGGCACACGCTTTGACTTGTTCGGCAATAGGTGCTGACGGCGTTGTATATGTGCTAAAATCAAGCAAAAAGCAAGCGCCTGATGTTGCACTTGACGAGCTCAAAGACTTTGTATACAGTTTTATTTCGTACATAGAAACAGGGTACGGCTTGAAAGATATAAACGGAAACGATAAACCGCTGTATGTGGGTGAATGTAATTGTGACCATATCGATGTGATTATAAATTCATTGAACGAAGCAGGGCGATATATTTTCGGAAAGACATACAAGCCGCCGCTTGCTGATAGAGTTTATTTATATTCGATATTGATTGCAACAGGGCGATTGAAATTCGTAGAGGGCGAAACAGACGATTTACTTGACGAAATGGTTAATCTTGTATATGATGATAAAGAAGACGAGCCGATACCGCTTGATGATGGCAGTATGCAGTTAGATTGTTACGACAGTTTCACATATAGCCGTGCGAGTAGGTTTAACTATCTAACGGACTTGACACATTGACATGTTTTTATGAGAGGACAGACACGTGAAAAATGCGATAAAAAATTTTTGGGTTGCTTTACTTTCAAAAATCAATGACAAAATCAATCAATGGCTGAATGCTCCGAAAAGCAAATTGCCGACAATGGATGCGGGAGACGATACTGTCGTCAATTTCTTTGCAATGGTAGTTAAAAAGGTTTTAAACCGTGCGCTAATGGGTGCGGAATTTGATGTTATATCGGACAGCACACAGGCAGAGCCGCTGAAAGAATTGTGCGAGGATTTGAACAGAAACGCATATAAAATAACGGCGAATATGATTGCAGGAAATGAAAATATTTCGGGGAATAGTGTTGCGGAGTGCTGGGCTGTACCGTCTTTCATTAAAGTGCAGGGTGAAAACAAACTTGTACACAGTTATATAGACGGCTCACGGGTGCTTATAACAGGCATTAGAGACGACGGCGAGATTAGCGAGTGCTATATGGTGCTGAACGCTGTAAAGCGAAAAGACAAGGTTTATTTTCTTTACAGAAAGCATATGCTTTCAGCCGATGGCGATTTGTCTATTTCTTTCTTTGTGGCTGATGATAACGCAAATATCGTTGAAGCGGATATCCCCGAATGGGACGACCTTATATATGGCTTTGCGGAAAATGGTGAGAAACAGCAAAAAGAAACGGTTTACAAGGGTGTAAATCATATCGGTTTTGGGCGGTATAAAAGCCCTGTTGTGCCGCTGAATAATGATACCGTGTACGGTGTACCGCTTAACTATGGTTGCGGCGCTATTGAACGACAGCTTGAAAACGATGTTGAACAAATCGAGCTTGAAATGAAAGCAAGTAAAAAAATGTTGTTCCCCGATTGGAGCATAGTTAAGGAAGATACAAGAGGAAATGCGGTTAGTTTGAGTTATGCCGTTGATGAATACATTTACCCGATAAAGAAAAAAGCGGGCGTTGACGGCTCATTGATTGATGAATACTGCCCGACAATCCGATATTCCGAGTATGCGCAAAAGTTGGAAGATGACCTTTGCAGGTATCAAGCGAGAATGGGCGTTCGCGACCTTATTACCCATACAGAAAATACAAGCGGCGCAACGGCTACGGAAATCAAGAGCAAAAACGCTGATAACATGGGACTTGAGCAGTCTATTCGTAAGGCATTGAGAAAAGGCAACGAAGAAACGCTGAAAGCCGACAGCATATATTTGAATATTCCGCTCGACCTTTGGCAGTATGACGAAGATTTTCAAGACCTCTATACGGACGATACGCAAAAGTTGAATGATATTATAACCGTAATGCAAAACGGTGGTGCAGAGGTTGACGACCTTGTAAAATTCTATTTTCCGACGCTTTCAGATGAGGAAAGAACCGAAAAGATAGAAAGGATAAACGAAAGTAAGCAGGCAAGCACCGAAAGTAGTATTTTATCGGCGTTGAATATGTAATAGTTTCTCCGAGCAGAAATGTTCGGAGAATTTTTTTGTTTTTTGCAAAAAAGGTATTGACAAGTGTGTGATAGTGTGGTATAATGTGTTACAGAAAGAGAGGGAAACAAAAATGAATATTGAAGCTATTGAAAGTATGGAAAATTTTGCAAAAAAGGCATTAACATTGAGTGGAGAAAGTCAAAGCAGACTTTGGAAAGAACTTTCAAAAACACTTTCGACCGAAGAGGTAGAAACATTACAAAAAAGTGTTGCATTATATGATATGTATACAAATCCTGCAAAGTATAGAGCAATAAAAAATGCTGTAGCAGAAATGATATGGAACGAAAACAATAAATAAACCGAGGGCGGCGAGTGGGAACACTGCGACCCCGCACGGCACGAAGCGGGAATTCGGAGGTGGCTTGAGAGGGAGGCGGAAGAATGACGAACTGTATCGGGAAAACGTACAAAAGCAAAATAAACGGTGCTTTATTCTACGTGAAAGAGCTGCGCACGGACTGCGGTCAAGAATTGTATGCGGTAGTCGATATGGCAGCAGGAAAAATAAATTATATCGGCAAAGGTTGGTTTGAACACGGATTCATGCAGAATTTAGAAGAGGTGACACGATGACAAACTATGAGCGCATAAAGGGAATGAGCGTGGAGGAAATGGCAGTGTTTATAGACAGCTTGAGTCACTGTACGACATGTGCCCGAAACGGGAACAGCTGTTTTCCGACGTTTCGGACGGAAGAATGGCTTAATTCGGAGGTAGAAAAATGAGCGGGTATTATAAAGCGACCGAAGTTGACGATTTGCTTAATAAAGTTGGAAAAGGGAATTGCAACCTATGTGCATTTTATGATGATTGCAATTTCCGTGGGCTTAATAGAAAAGGCTCACATCGGTATTGTTGGCAAGTAATGCGGTTTCCTCCCGCTGATGTGGTAGAGATAAAGCACGCACAATGGCAAAAATATTATAAAAGTGGAACAACGGTTAGTGACGGTTTTGTATCTTCTTGTTGTGATATGTGGAATGAGCGAAAGACACCATATTGTCCTAATTGTGATGCAAAAATGGACGGAGAAAGGAAAGACAAAGAATGACCGATAAGAAATTTACTGATGAGGAAATTATAAAGGGCTTGCAACGAATGAGCGAAGAAGACCCCGACGGGTTTTCGGCGGATGTGCTTGACCTTATCAATCGCAAAACGGCAGAGATTGAGATGTTAAACAAATGGAGTGGTTTGCAGGGTATAACGGAAATTTAATAAGCGCAAATACGGCGTTATCGGAAGAAATTTTGCTTGCAAAAACCGAAGCATACAAAGAGTTTGCAGAGAGGTTAGAAAATGAAATAAATCGTAGAACTACGCTTTCACGACAACAAGATAAGAATGTAATTCACATAATTCATAATCTCTTAAAAGAAATGGTTGATGAGGGAGAATGAACATTAAAAAGATAATCGAATATTTAAAAAGACCAAAGTGCAAAAACCACCACAATTGTGGCGACTGCATACACTGTGACTTTCATTTTGAAGGCATAAAATTCAGAGGTATTTCTTGTAGATTGAATGCGAGGTGAGGATAAGTGACAAATGAGGAAGCAATTGAAATATTGCAAGAAGAAAGAGGCTACGCTCAATTTCCAAAGTATGTAAAAGAAGCTATTGAGATTGCTACAGAAGCTATCAAGAAACGTATCCCAGTAAAGCCGGAGAAAGATGCAGAGTATAAATTTGGTACGATTTGTCCTACTTGTAGACAGTATCTTTGTAACTATCAGTTTGTTAACAATCAACTCTTTTGTAAGTGGTGCGGTCAAGCGTTAGATTGGAGTGATACAGAATGACCTGTGAGGACTGTTTGTATTATGAAAGGTGCAAAAAATTAGGGATATTTAACCTTGAAACACTTTCAGTATGTGAAGATTTCACAGACCGGTCCGAATGGGTGCATTTGCCGTGCGTTGCTATGGTAGAGCAATTTATAAAAGACGGTAATTTTGACCGCAGAAAAACGGCACACAACGGTAGAATAGCGGTTGTATACATAGATAAAAAGAAGTGGAATTCACCGCTTATAGACATTACCGAGCAATTTTACAATACAGACAAAGCACAGGAAAGAATAAAAGCATTGGAGGAAAAGAAATGAAAGTAAAAGCAAGAATTAAAACATTACATTGCCCGTTTTGTGGCGGTGAAGTAAGCATTATGCACGGAAAGATAAAAGCACCGATTTGGTTTTTCAGATGTCAAAGATGTGGTGCAATAACTTCGTTTGACAATGACGAATGTAATTACAACCCCGAAAAGGCAAAGGATTATTTTGTGAGGAGAGCAAAATAAATGTATCTTATAAAAGTTAATGAGAATATAATTCCGATAGAGTTTAAATCGGATAATATTGAGGATTCAATGGTAGACCTCGCAAAACACATACACAAAGACGCAAATCATTTAAAAAAAGCAATGAAAGGATTTGCAAATGATAGTAACAAAGAACAAGAATATATTAACATCTTTAATGACCTGTTTTTGCCGTGTGTGACACAACAAATATGCGCAATATATGAAATAAAAGAGAAGTGGGAGTGCAACAAATGAACAAAGATAGAAACAAACACGGTGTATATATCCCTGCCGACCTATGGGAACAGTTAAAAGCATTTTGCGAAAAGCATTACAATGTTTCCTGTTCGGCTGTAATATGCACGGCGATAAAAGAATTGATTGAGCGGGAAGAAAAATGAAGATTGACGAATATTTGATTTTGGAAAACGCAATTGAAAGATATGGGGCAAAAGCACAAGAGGGCGTTGCGCAGGAAGAATGTGCGGAGTTAATACAAGCTATATCCAAAAAGCATAGAGGAAAACCGCATAATATAGCCGAAGAAATTGCAGATGTTGAAATAATGCTTGCACAGTTAAAAATTATAAACAGCTGTTGGAAAGAGGTTAAAGAAATCAAAAAAAGCAAAATACAAAGGTTGAGCTTTCGGTTGCAAGGAGTAATTAATGACGATTGAAGAAAAATATGCGCAAACTCTTTTTGATAATCTGAACGGTTGGCAGGATAGAACACTTTCAAGAATAGGCAGACGGCTGAAAGCAACAGGTCGGTTGTCTGCCTACGACCAAAAAGAGTTAAAGAATATAGTCAACATAACAGGTGATATGAATGCTATATATGCCGATTTAGCGAGGGTTACAGGGCAGAATATAAAAGAGGTGCAGAAAGCCTTTGAACGCTTTATGGACGATAATATGTCGCTATACAAACCGTTGTACGATTTCCGAAACATTCCGTTCGTTCCTTATGCCGAAAATCCTATTGCACAGCAGATAGTTAATCATTGGGTTAAGGAAACGGCGGGCGAGATGATAAACCTATCACGGACAAAAGCGTTGTCTGTTGTAAAGTATGGTTTAAAAAATGGTGAGCGGGTACCGATAGGTGTTGAAAGTCTGCAAGGAGCATATCAATCTGCAATCGACAAAGCCGTTTTTAATGTCACAAATGGCGTCGGTGATTTCTATTCAAATATGCGTGATACTATTGAAGATTTGGGCGGTAGCGGTGTACGGATAGACTATGGAAACGAAGTAACACGAAGTATAGACAGTGTTATTCGACAAAATATGCTTTTTGCTGTAAAGGAAATGCAGACGGATTATGATAATCACGTCGGGCAAGAGTTAGGATGTGACGGCTTTGAGGTCAATTTCTCCGCTACTTGCCGACCGTCTCATGCATTTATGGAAGGGAAAATGTTTTCCAAACACGGAAATAAAGCCGTGAACGGCATAACATATCCTGACGGTGCAGAAGCGTTGGAACGGTTGAATGATTATAACTGCCACCATAGAAAAATGGATGTTATTCTCGGAGTATCGGAGCCGCGCTATAACGCCGCTGAAATAGCAGAGAAGAACCGCAAAACAAGTGAAACAATAGAGTACAACGGCACGAAGAAAACGCGCTATGAATGGATACAAAAGCAAAGAGAAATCGAACGAGAAGTACGAAAGCAAAAGACCACAGCAAATATGGCGAAAGCCGCAGGAGATAATCAGCTTGTAAAAGACTGCAATACACGCATAAAAGCGTTAAAAGCAAAGTATAATGATTTAACCGAAAGTGTTGGATTGCAGAAAACAGAGGAAAGAATGAGGGTTGTAAAATGAACGATAAAGAAAAAATTGAAGAATTGGAAAATCAAATTAAATTCTTGAAAAGTCAAGTAAGCGCGCTGAAACTTACGGTAAAACAAGCAGAATTTGCAAATGGTTTTCTTGATGAAATATATCCCATTGTTGAAAAGTATGCTATGATTGCGTTGAATGATAAAGACAATTTGCAGGGGGATAAAGCAGAATGAATATTCTATATCGTGGGAATTGGAAAACGCCAAAACACAAGTTTGAGTGTGAAAGTGCAGACAGCTTTAGGGCTCACTAAGATATATATAGTCTGTGATTGTCCCGTATGTGGCAAAGGTGCAATGGAATGTGAAAACCGCTGTATGGGAAATACAAAAGTAGTTGACAAATAAAAAACCGTATGCTATAATTAGATAGACAGGGAGCATTGCAAGGCTCGGGGTAGGAATAACCCACCTATCCCCTTGCCTGTCGTTATAAAGGGTATGAGGTTACGCCTTAATCGGCGTGACCTTTTTTATTTTGTCCGAGATGACGAGAAACTACGGCAGAGCGGAAAGAACCGCGAGAAAAAACTGAAAGCCGAAAGGAGCAACATATGAAACGTGAAGAAGTAAGCAAGATTTTTACCGAAGCAACACCCGAACAGATAGACAAAATTCTTGATTTGAACAGCGCCGACATTGGCAAGGCAAAAAAGGGTTTTGACGATTTGAAAGCCGAACTGGACACAGCAAAGCAGACAATCACCGACATTAACAAACAGTACGATGATTTGAAAGCCGCAAATGCGAGCGCAGAGGACTACAAGACAAAGTATGACGAACTTGTAGCCGATAACAAGCGCAAAGCAGACGAACAGGCGGCGAGGGAACTTGAAGCGGCAGAACGAGCGGAGTTTGACGGCTATTTTGCCGAACAAAAAAAAGAGTGGTATAATCAAATGACCGCAGACGGGTATTTTGCAAAATACAGAGCCGCAAAGATTGACCCTACTAACAAGGCAAAAACAACGGCTGATATTCTTCACAATCTCACCAAAGACGACAGCACCGCGTTTAAGGGCGTTGCTCCCGAAATTAAATTAGGCGGTGCAAAACCTATCGGTGGCGGTGAAAACCGTATGGCAGAACTTTACAAAAACAATCCTTTCTTTAAAGGATAAAAGGAGGAAATTATGGGAATTAAATATGGAAATCTTAATGTAGACGAAAAGTATTCGGGCATCCTTGAACCGAACCTTTATTTTGATAGCATTCTTGTGCCGGGTGTTACTTACACCGACAAATATCAGACAGGCCCCGCTGGCGGTATCTATGTTCACAAGCTGGATACTACCGCGGTAACCGTCGGCACTCCGGGAAGAGACTTCACGGACGAAGCGTCCGCTGATACTCTGATCCCGATTCTGCTGAACAACAACTATATGAAGTCTAAAAAGATTTACGGTGTACAGGCGGCGGCTGTTTCTTTTGACCTTGCAAACGAACAGCTTTCTACCGCTACGCAGGAAATCAAGGAGAGCCGTCAACAGTCTGCTCTCGGGTGTCTTGTTCAAGAGGGCACAAAGGCAAACGGTGCGGCTATCAATGCAAATGCTGTTGACGCTGTTCTGGATGAAGCGGCGAAGATTAAAAAGGGTAAGGCAAATGTTGTACTTTGTTCTCCCGACTTTTATGCGCTCGTACTCAAGGAGAGCGGCAAGGACTTTACCCCCGCAAAGAACGATGAAGTTGCCGCCACTGGTGCAATTGGCGACTTGTACGGCTTTACTTGGATTAGAGCCGCTGGACTTGGCGAAGCAGAAGCAAAGTATTATGACAGCACGGGAGCACTGAAAACCGTTGCTCTTCACAAGGCGGCGACTTCGGCGGCTGACGGTTCTGCTGTTGACTTCATTCTCTACAACAGCGAAACGCTTTCGATCGTTGACAACCTCGAAAGTTATCGCATTGTAGACAGCGAGAACTTCACGGGTTCTAAAGCACAGGCGGAGCTTAATACGGGTATGAAGGTTACAACTCCCGCGCTTGTAATTGTAAGAACTCACACTATCGCAAAAGGCTAAAAAGGAGACAAGGCGGAATGTATTTAGATTATCAAACATATCAGAATATGGGCGGTACTTTGGATAATTCCGCCTTTACCACAGCCGAACGCAAAGCGGAGTATCTTGTGAATTCACAAGCGGGCGGTAAAACGGGCGAACGGCTTTCAGAGTTTTCAACGCTTCCGCAAGCTGTCAAAGATTGCGTATTCGAGCTTGTAAACCATTTGGCGAATTACGATGGCAAAACCATAGCAAGTGAGAGTCAATCTTTGGGCGGTCAATCGGAAAGTGTGTCGTATGTCGCTGTGAGCGCACAGGAAGCGCAGGAAGCGGCGCTTGATATAATCTACATGTATTTGTACCCCGTAAAATTGAACGGCGTTTCCGTGCTTTATAGAGGTGTTGCAAATGAGCATTAAAGTAAAGTTTAATGTTAAATACGGTGAAAACGAAATTGAAATCCCAATAAATCAAGGGAAACCGTGTTTTTGCGATACGGGAAACGGGCTGAGTAACCTTTACGATAAGACATTCACGATTATAAATCAAATACCAACTTCCGAAACAGTGGCAACGAAAATAGCATGGCGGAAAAACGTCTTGAATGGTTGCGATAAAGTCGGCGGGATATTCGACCAGTCAAGCGGGAATATGGTGTATAAGGCAAATACCTTTACGGCATATATAAGCGATTGGGAAAACTATTCTTCGCCTACATTCGATGGGTATTATGGTTCGTATCAAACCAATAACGGCTTTACTGTAGCGGTTGGGGATTTGATAATTTTTCGCGAAATAGAAGACCCCGCGCCGACAAGCGTACAAGAGTTTAATGCCTTGCGAACGAAATACGCAAACGAGGGCGGTATTCTCACGGGTGCAGAAGCTTATATAAATTATAAAGCAAACGGCGAACCGTGGAAAACGAATCACATTGAAGCGATAAAGGGGTGATTGAATGGGCAAGAATCAAGCAATATTAGATTGGCTCAAAACGTGTCCCGTATTCGCTTCTCGGCTCTCTTTTGTCTCTGCTGAAACAAACGACGGCGATAATGTTGTATTGCCGTTCGGTTCTTCCGATAGACGGGTTTTGGACGATTATTTCGATGTAGACGGGTATTATAACGGGACTATAATTCCGAATGCTTCCGTATATGAGGAATATCAAGTACAATGTTTCCGATACATCGGAGCGGAACAGAACGAATACAACATAATGACTGTTGACGAGGTGCAAAGCGTATGCGATTGGGTAATCGAACAGGACGAAAACCAAAATTTCCCAAACATCGGCGAAACGGTGGTTTCTGTAGAACCGTATCCGTTTATCCCGCAAGCGGCAGGGCGTGACGTTGAAACGGGGCTGTGGAAATGGTATTTTACTTTGCGTATAACGTATGTAAACCGCGCAAAGGGGCGAAGTGTCGATGAAAGCTGATTCGACAATCAAAATAGAACTTCACGAAAAAAACATTTTCGATAAGGTACAAAACGACCGCTTCGGCTTGTTTTTGTCGCAGGAATGGAAACGGCTCATTAACCCATTTACACCACACAGAGACGGACCGCTGGAAGATACGGCACAAGTAAGACCGTTTGAAATTGAGTATATACAAAATTATTCAATTTATGTGTATAATGGTGAAACATTCAATTTTAGGCGAGATACGAACCCATATGCAACATATGAATGGGACAAAGCGGCGGAAAAAGCAGGGCAAAAAGAAAAGCTCATAAAATCAGCAAATCAATATTTGGCAAGGAGGTAAAACATGGCAGTTACTGAATTTAACAGTTTGGCAAATCCTACTGTTGACACAAAACATTTTAAGATTTATGCAGATGTTTCCGCTACGGGGACACCTGAATACGAATTACAAGGGCGCGGCGTAACGTCGTGGACGGAAGCGCAGAACGTCGACACCAACAGCGAAGAAGACGTCCTCGGATTTGTTGACTTCACTTTCTCCAATCCGAAGCCTACACAAGACGCGGATATCAAGGTGAGAAAAGATTCGAAGCTCGGCGGTATGCTCTTCGATGCGTATTTCAACGGCAAGGGCAGAATTGAAAACATCAACATTCTGCAAAAGTATGAGATGGTCGACGCTTCGACGGAAGATTCGACGAACTGTAAGGCACGTCTCCAAAAGGGCGTTGCAATTGTAATCAACGAATTTACGGGCGAAGCGGGGAACAAGCTCACTTTCTCCACAACGTGGAACTATACGGGCGAAATCACAACGGGCAAAATGCCCAAAACCGACGGCACGTCGATCACATTCACGCCCGACGAATAAGAAACGCGGCGGGTTTTCCCCGCCGTACACAGCGGCGTAGCACAAGGGCAATGCGGCAGACTTTGACTCTGATGAATGCGCGTTCGAATCGCGCCGCCGCTTCCACATTACATTTTTGGAGGGTTAGAAAATGGCAGAAAAGATTAAAGTTAATACAGGTTCAAAAACATATGAGCTGGAATTTGAGGACTTAAAAAAGTCGGTCGTTATCCGTTTCAATCCGAGAGACCCTGGGCTTCCCGTTCGTCTTTCCGAACTTAGCAAAATGCTTTCGGAAAAGGTAAACAAAATCAAGGATTGCGAGACCGACGAAAATGGAGAACCGCTCGACAAAGAAGCCGTTAGGTATTATCACGACGCAAACAAAGCGCTCTGTACGGCGCTCGATGAAGCGTTTAAAAGCAATATAAGCGACAATGTTTTCAAGTATTGCGACGCGCTCACTATGATAGGCGGCAATTCATTTTTAAGCCTTTTTCTTTCCGCCGTCGTGCCTGTTATCGAAGCGGAGCAGGAAAGCGTAAAGAACGATTATCTTGAAAAATACAGAAAATGAGCCGTTTAAGACTTCCGACCAGCGTGGAGTACGGCGGGAAAGAGTATGAAATATACAAAGACGGAGATTTTGAAACCGCGCTTGGAACGCTTGAAATACTGACCGACGATAGTTTAACGGATTATCAAAAAGCGTATTATGCGGCGGATTATTTTTTTAACGGGAATATTCCGCCTGACAAAGATTTTGTCCAGTCGTTCATATGGCATTTTTTGAACCGAACACGGGAAGAAAAAAAATCGTCTGACATTGAATGTTCTCCGAATTTGGTAGACTGGCAAGGCGATTTTGACATGATTGCTGACGCGATAACGCCCGTTTTGGGGCACGATGTGCGTACCCCAAACAAATATACACATTGGTGGACGTTTATCGGAGCATACTCTCAAATTTCGCCCGATTGTTTTTATTCCCATGTGTTGAATATTCGAAACAAAAAAATCAAAGGCGAACGGCTTGAAAAATGGGAACAAAAATTTGCTCGGGAAAATGCAGAAGTGATAAACCGCGTTTTCAAACTGAACGCAAGCGATGCGGCATGGTTAGACGAGGATTTTTAAAAGAACGGGGGTGACGGTATGGCAAACGGTGCGGACGGACACATCACGCTAAAAACATTCGTTGACACAAACGGAATATCGGGCGGGATAAAAAAAATATCCTCTTTGGCGATCGGCTCGGCAAAGAAAATAGCAAGCGCGGTAACGGCTATTACGGGCGCGGCGGCGGTCACGGCGACGGCGGCGCTTACAAAATCGGCAGTCGACGCGTATGCCGATTACGAGCAATTAACAGGCGGCATTGAAACGCTTTTTAAAGGCGCATACAGCAAAGTTATGACATATGCCGAGGAAGCCTATAAAACCGTGGGACTTTCCGCAAACGAGTATATGCAGAACGTTACGACGTTCAGCGCGGCACTTATTTCTTCGCTCGGCGGCGATACCGAAGCGGCGGCGGACGTAGCGAATATGGCGCTTACCGACATAGCCGACAACGTAAACAAAATGGGAAGCAGTTACGAAAGTGTTCAACTTGCTTTTCAAGGCTTTGCGAAACAGCAATACATGTTGCTTGACAACTTAAAGCTCGGATATGGCGGCACAAAAACCGAAATGGAACGTCTTTTGAAAGACGCACAGAAAATAACGGGCGTGAAGTACGACATCAACAACCTCGCCGACGTGTATAACGCTATTCACGTAATACAAGGCGGCGTGGATGAGCTGAACGGCGGTCTCGGCGATGTCTCAAAGGGAATGGGCATAACGGGTACTACCGCAAAGGAAGCCGCAACTACGATACAAGGCTCGGCGGCTATGATGAAAGCGGCGTTTAAAAACGTTGTAACGGCAATAGGGGGCGGGGGTGATATTGAAAAATCAATTGCCGCTCTTGCCGATTCAATTGAGACTTATATCGGGAATATAGAGCCCGTAGTTGAAAGGGCGATATTGGGTATTGGTAAGGCTGTGGAAAAACTTGCTCCCATTATTGTACAGAAGCTTACGACCATGATAATTACCTCCATTCCGTCTATCTTAAATGCGATTTATCAAATGATCGTTGCGGCTATGAACGGGATTATACAGGGCGTAAAAGCATTATTTACGGGGCAAGCGCTGACCGTTACGGCGCAGGCAACGGAGCAGGCGGAAAAAGCGTCCGCCAATACCGCAAAAAACATGAAAGCTACGGGTAAAGCGGCAAACAAGGCGGCGAAAGACGCGAAGAAAATGTCCGCTTCGTTCGATGAATTGAATGTTTTGTCGGGAGGAGCGGAAAAAGCCGTAGAGGATACGGCGGCAAGTGTTACCGCTCCCGTGAGCGCTTCGGCGGGTGTCGCGGATATTACGGGAATCACAGCGCCTATATCGGAAAGTACACAAGAGATTGAAAGTCTCCCAACTGTATTTATACAGAAATTGCAGGAAGCGTTCACTTTGGCTATGCCCGTATTTGACGGCATAAAAGAATACATAACAACAACGTTTTCCCCCGCGTGGGAAGCGATAAAAATATCTGCTTCAAATACATGGGAAAATATAAAGTTAAGCGCGGGTACGATTTTTTCGTCTTTCCCTGATACGGTTGTCCCGATAATCGGGAAATCTTTTACGGAAGATATAATTCCGACGTTTGCGGGATGGGTCGAACAAATGTCGCTTACATGGAACAAGCTGTTTTCTTCTGTTTCGGAAGTGTTTACACGCGTTGTCACGGAAGGTCTTGAACCGTTCGGAGACACGTTCGCACAGATATGGGGTGGAATTTGGGACGGAATAAGCACCTTTTGGGACGAACACGGCGCACCGATTTTTGATGGAATTCAAAAAGCGATTGAAAACATCAAAGAGGTTGCGCTGACAATATGGGAAACATATTTGAAACCAGTAATAGACAACGTGCGCGAAAACATAGAGTGGCTTTGGAATAAACATATTAAACCGCTTTGGGATGAACTATTGGACTTTTTCGGGTCGGTCGCCGAATGTGTTTTGAACATTTGGAACAATTTCCTTGCGCCTATTGTGAAATGGCTGTGGACGGTGTTGGGACCGAAAATAACGTGGGTAGTCAATGGAATTGTGAACGTCGTTTCTACGATTGTCTCCGTTGTCGTTGATGTAATTAAAGCTATAATTCGGCAGTTAAAAGGTATTGTAAAATTTATTTCGGGCGTGTTCTCGGGAGATTGGGAAGAAGCTTGGAACGGAATTAAAGAGTTTTTCGGTGGTGTTTGGGATCAATTTTATGCGATCGTAAAGGGCGCTATTAACTTAATAATCGACGGAATCAATTTCTTGTGGGGCGGACTTTACACATCAATAGCGGGAATATATAACGGTGTCGGGAAAATCGTCGAGAAAATCGGCGACATGGTCGATCAGGATTGGGGATTTTCCATGCCGACGAAACCGCCGCTTATTACAAAGCTTGCGAAGGGCGGTATTGTCACAAGCGCAACGCGGGCAATTATCGGCGAAGCGGGTAAAGAAGCCGTGCTACCATTGGAGAGCAACACCGAATGGATGGACACGCTTGCGGAAAAGCTTGCCGAGAAAATGGGCGGCGGTATGGGTACGTCGGTCGACATTAATTTCACGGGAACGGAAGCGCGGCTGATTCGCTACCTTGCACCGAAAATATCGCAGACGAACAAATATCGCGGAAAAAATCTGCTTACGGGAGGTCAAGTATAATGGATTTGCAAGACAAGCTTACAAGCCCATTTGTTATTGATTCGCAAACCTTCCCGAATGTGCGCATAATGTCCATAACGCGAAATTTCAGCGTTTTAGACGGGCAAGAAGCGGGGCGAACCATGGCGGGCGATATGGTGCGCGATATAATCGGAACGTACTATAATTACACGGCAAAATTCCGTTGTAAACTTGAACACGAAACCGAATATAATAACCTGTATTGGCTTTTGTCCGCGCCCGTGGATTATCACACAATTTCTTTGCCTTTTGCAAACAAGACCATTACACAAAAAATGTATGTAACGAGCGGTTCGGACAATTTAAAGCGATTCAAAACCGACGGCGAAAACTGGTTCTATGAAATGCAAATCAACTTTGTTTCTATGTCGGCGTTCCGATTGGCGGGTGAAACATGAACACGGTAAAGGTTTACAAGACGGACGGAACGTTAAAATACACGTTTCTTCCGTCCTCGGCTTCGACACAGGACGCGGACGGGCATATTTCAAGTCAGAGTTGCTATATGGCAAGCGACGATACGGGCGCGGAGCTTGAGGGCGGCTCATGTGATTTTGAAGTATTCTCCGAAAAAGTCCTTGAATTTTCAAAGGGCGAAAAGATCAAATACTACAGCGGAAACGAATTGTTCGGCGTGTTCTTCGTAGAAACGAGCGAAAGAACGGCGGAAACAAAATGGCACGTAACGGGTATCGATTCAATAGCAATGTTTGAAAATGCTTGTTATTATGGTGTATTCGTGACAGACGCACCGCTTGAAAAGTATCTTTCGGACAATTTGCACGATAACTTGGATATTCCCGTTACGGTCGATAGCGCACTTTCCGATTTTAAAGTGACGGCGTCCTATCCTTCGGGATACAACGATACCAACAGCGACGTAAGCACGGGAAACGAAAAAACAACGCCGACGCAAAAAAGCAGTATGCGAGAGCTTTTTCAAATGATGGCTTTCGGCTATGGCTTCCGCTTCGATACGCTGAAAAACGAGGGTGTGAAGATAATTCCCGACCCCATAACCTACAATGTTGTCAAAATATACACCGCAAACAACATTTACTCCGATGCGGCGGTTACGGAAAAGTCAAACGATGTAGGAATAATCAATCTGTATCGGCAGTATTTGAATGTCGACCCACAAACGGGCGCGGTGAAGAATGTAAAAGGGTATTTCCCCATAAACAGCGGAGCAAAGACAAAAATAGATCCGTTTACCGCTTCGCCCGCGTTGAACAGAGAATTTGAAGCGAACGGAATAAAACAGCAAGCGAAAAACGATCTGACGGGAAATGTAAACCCAAAAAAGCAAGTCGATTCAATTATAACGCTTTTCACGGGTGGAACCGAAACCGACATTTTCCCCGAAGGCAAGATAACGACCGCACATTATTTCACGGCAATACAGAATTATGACGGAAGCTTTACGTATCAAATCGACCTTGCGAAGCTTGCGGAAGTTGAAGATTATCTTTCGACGAACTATCCGTCTCAAACGAGTGTGGAAACGACATACACTGACGAAAGCGGCGTTAAGTATGCATTAGGCAATATCGGGTGGCGCGAAGTGTTCGTTCCGACTTCGGTTGAAGGGGCTTTGCCGTATACCGTCGAACACAAAAAGACAATTATCTACGACAAGAACAAGGCAAAGAACAACGTTGTTCTTCCGTTCTTTTCGGATGATACGGCGAATCGCGTTGACGTGTATTTTGGGCGCACTAAAGAAGTATCGTTCAAGGTGAAATACAGCGGGGAAAAACTCGGGGATATTGTGTCAATTCCCGCCATTTGGGGGAAATCATATTATTGTGCAATAAAGTCGATGGATTTTACTTTTTCGGCAAGCAATATATTTTGTAATATTGTCGCAGACGTCCTTTCTCCTGATGAGGAAAAGAAAATCGTATTACCGAACGTATACGGAACAGCGAAATACGGAACGGCGATATACATGTAAGGGAGGTACAACATGGCATTTACATTTTCATGGACAGACAAGCAAACGGGTGACTATATCCTTGCAAGCGATATAAACAGCCTTGCGGGCGGTATAGAGGAAACGCAGGCGGAATTTTCGAATTACATCACAAAAACCGAAGCTTCTACAACCTACGTCCCACAGCTCATCATGAACACACAGTCGTGCGAAGTGTCGACCGCGAAGGGAAAATTCTACTTGACGACAGCGCGGGGCGGAAAGCTGTACATCGGCGGCGACCCCGAAACGGTCTTTTTAAACGGTCTTATGACCCCGACCGAGGATACATCCGCCGCGACCAAAAAATACGTCGACGACACTGTGACGTCGGCGATCACGACGGCGCTGAACACGGCGGTATAAGGGGGTAAGAAAATGGCAAAAACAAACAACCTCACCGACTTTTTGACCTCCCTTGCCTTAAAATTCCGCGCAAAGCTGGGAACGTCGGGAACAATCAATCCGCAGGACTTCGAGAGCAAGGTGGACGACGTTTTCGAGGCGGGGAAAAAGAGCGAATACGACGCGTTTTGGGACGCTTACCAATCGAACGGAACGCGGGAGGACTATAGCAGCGCTTTTGGGGGAACAGGCTGGACGCAGGCTGTTTTTAAGCCGAAATATACCGTCCGACCGTCCGAAGCGCGCAATATGTTTTATCAAAGCGTGCTCACCGATCTAACCTTGACGGGCAAGCTCGATTTGTCGGCGGTGACGGCAATTTCCGACTTTATTGCATGGTCAAGCGTGACAAAAGTCCCCGCGATCAACCTCAGTAATGTGAGCTATTATCCGAATGCGTTGGCGAATGCAAAGGCGCTTGTGACCGTTGAAAATCTAACTTTTCCGCCGAACCCTTTCCCTTCGAACATCAGCTTGACAAACTTTTTTCGTCAATGTCTCGCGCTCGAAAACATCACGATAACGGGAACGATTCAAAACACGGGCTTTGATCTTCATTGGTCGACAAAACTCACGATCGAATCGCTCACGTCGATTCTGACGGCGCTGTCGAAGGATTCGTCCGTTGCGGCAGGGAAGAGCATTACTTTTCCGACGGCGGCACAGGCGAAGATACAAGCCGACACGACGGCAAAAGGGCAGTACGACGCGGCAATCGCGGCGGGCTGGACGATCGCATTCTCATAACGAAATTTCGTGACGAAAGGAGCATTCAAAATGAAACAAGAAAATTATATCATGCTGACCGCCGACGAAGGGAAAATTCTCACCGACGGCGAGGTATACGGAAAAATCATTGCCTTGGGAAAGGGCGACAGCCCCGAACGGTATCACGAAATCACGGTCGAGGAATACGAAAATATATTAGCAGACTTGACAAATGACAATCAATGATGTATAATTGATTTGGTGATATTATGCAACGAGATAAATTGAATGGCGTTTTACCATCTCCGCACGACGAACGGGACAGGAGATTTTACACCGTATCCGATATGGCAACGGGGTCTATAAATTTCCCGAGAAAATATTCGGTGAGCTGGCTTCCCGACATTAAAGACCAATTACAAACAAATTCTTGTACTGCCTTTGCATTGTCGTATATTTTTCAATGTATATACAAAAAAGTGGTCGGGGAAGATATTTCTTTTTCAACGGGGTATCTGTACGGCAACAGACGGGCAACGGAGTATGACGGGCAAGGTCAAATCATGCGCGACGCTATCAAAGGCGCGTGCAAATACGGAGATGTGTTCTCGGCTTATTGGGATAACAATTTGGAAGTACCCGAAGCAATAGAAGCGTTTGAAAAAAATTTCGACTTTTTGAATAACGCAAGTAAAAAATGCGTAAAAAGTTATATTCGGATATATGACGTTGACGAAGCTAAAGCGCACATGTACAAATATGACTTGCCGTTGTTTGTAAATACCCGAATGAACAAAGTGAACCCGCTTATCAAATCTAACGGGCTTCATGCTTTAATTTGCACCGAGTATACATGGGATAAATTCTTTATTTGTCAAAATTCATGGGGCAAAAATGATTGCCCTCATCCAAAATTAAGATTTGAAGATTTTGAAGAAATATGGGGGATTGTACCGATGGAAGAAACAAAATTCAAAGATGTTGCGGCGGACAGATGGTCGGCGGGAGCGATTCAGACAGCCGCAAACGATGGAATTGTAGCGGGGTATCCCGACGGGACTTTCGCGCCTACAAAACCGCTTACACGTGAAGAAATGGCGGCTATTTGGGCAAGAATCAAAATTTATTGTGAAACGCATTACGAAAAAAACCTGTAATGCCGTTTAAAGGTGCTGTTCGAATGACTTCCCCGTTCGGATGGCGAAAATTAAACGGCGAGAGCAATTTTCACAACGGTGTAGATTTGGTCGGCGTTTACAGCACGGATATTGTTTCCCCGCTTGACGGTACAGTTATAATGGCGGGGGATGGTATGGAATGCGGGAATCAAATGCAAATTTACACCCGAAGTGGTCGCACAATGTTTCTTTGCCATATGAAAAAAATGTATGTCAAAACGGGCGATATAGTAAAACAAGGTCAAAAGTTGGGCGTTATGGGAAGCACTGGCACAAAATGTTTCGGCGCTCATCTGCATTTTGGCTTGTATAATGGCAAAGGAAGAAACGGCGAATTACTCAATGCGCAAAAATTCTTTAATTTGTGAGGGCATATGGAATTAAAAACACGTCTTTCTAAATTGCTTACGGTAAAGAGCATAGTAACAATTGTAATGACTGCTGTAATAGCTTATTTATCCATTGTTGGGCGCGTAGAAATAAAGGACGTATATTTAATTATAATCGGCTTTTATTTCGGAACGCAGAAAGTGAAAGAGTGATGGAAGTAAATTATGTGACGCAAAAAGAGTGCGAAACACGCCGAGAGAATATAAAAAAGGATTATGACGAACTCGCGGAACGTGTTAGAAAGAGCGAGCTAAACGATACGAAATTCGATGAACGAATTAAGACATTGTTTAATGTTTTAAAATTTTTGTCGGGCATAGTATCCGCAGTTGTAGTAGCGGAAATTATAAGCTTTTTAAGCAAGGTGATATAATGACATGCAATTGTGAAGAAGCGGCAAAAAAAGGCAAACAAAAGGTTGAAGAAAGCCTTGCAATGAAACTTTTGCAAGACACACGCAAACTTTCGAAACGGTGGTTTGTTGCTTGGCTTGTAACTTTTATAGCATTGGTAGGCGTAATAGGCGGTATTGTATATATAATACTTACGAGCGATATTGCAGTTGAAAATGTTGGAATAAATACCGATAATGGTACTGTTAATTATATCGGAAATGATAATAATGGAGACATTGACAATGGCATCTATCCGAGTGAAGAAAATAAAAATTAAACCTAAAAACAGAAACCGCGTAAAACGTAAAATATCCATTACCCGCGTAAAGGCGGTGAAGCGTTGAATCGTTTCGACTTTTCATATGATGAATATCAAAGATTCTTGGAACGTTGCCCGTTTACAGATGATGAAAAAATTATCATTGAAATGCGCAGAAAAGAGAAAAGCGTTGCATATATCGCATTGACACTTAACGTTTCAGAAAGAACAGTCGGCAGAAAAATAAAATCCATCTGCAAAAAGATATTAAAAGAAATCAAGTAACATCGCGCGGCATGACATGGCGCGGCCTCTCCTTTCTTTCCCCACGGGCTTACCCTTTCTCCCGTGGGGATTTTGTCGTTTATGTGGCATAAAGTCGGCTTAAAAAGTCGGCTTTTTTATTTTATAATATAATCAAAGGGAGTGACAGCATGAACGACGTATTAAAGGCGGTAATGCAAACAAAATACCGAATAAACGAATCCGAAGTAATAGATAGGATAGAGCAAGCAAAGGAACAAGGCAAAATTATAGATTTGTATGAATGCATGTTGTTAAAAATGAAGGTGGAAGCGAATGGCGATGTATAACTATCAGAACATGCCTTATAATGGCATATACGGAGGTTTAACAAATGGGCAGTATAATTATACCCCCAGCTATCAAAACGGCTTGCAGGGGCAAATAAAGAGCCTTACAAGGGTAAACGGATTAGAGGGAGCTAAGGCATTTCAAATAATGCCGAGAGAAACAGTCGCTTTGTTTGACGGCAACGATGATATTTTTTATATAAAGTCTGCTGATGACGGCGGCTTTCCAACGATCAAAGCTTATCGTTTTGCCGAGATTGATTTAACAGGAACAAAGCCTACAAACGATTATGTGACAAAATCAGAATTTGAAGAATTGAGAAACGAGGTAAAAAAGTATGCCGAGCAGTCTATTTCAAACTCAAGGGCTAAACCCTCAAATGATAGCGAAGATTAAAAACATTATGCAGAATATGAACAGTCCGCAAATGCAAATGGTTATGCAAATGACAAAAGGGGCAAGCCCGAAACAGTTGGTAATGAATATGTGTCAGCAAAGAGGCATTGATGTTAACAGCTTTATAGAGCAGATTAAAAACAGTTAGGTGTTTTCGGGTATCAGTGCGCAGGGTATCCGTTGCATAAATAAATTTAAGGAGATATAATATGGATAATGGTTATTCGTTAGGCGACCTTGCGGCTGTAACTCGTTCGGAAAACGGCGGTTTTGGCGGTATGGGTTCAGAGGGTCTTTGGGTATTTGCTCTGCTTATTCTTTTGTTCGGCGGCGGTGGCGGCTTTGGTGTCGGCAATAATTCCGCAAGCGCACAAGATATTCAGCGAGCAGTAGACCTCAATTCCATTCAAGAGGGACAACGGGAAATAGCTTCCGATGTTCAGCGCGGGATTTATGAAATCAACGGCAATACAGCGCAGTACGCTTATAACAATCTCGGAGAAATCAGAGATGTACAAGCGGCTGTAAACGCTGGTTTTGCGGCACAACAGAAATGTTGCTGTGATACCCTCCGTGCCATTGACAGCGTAAATTACAACGGTGCAATGAACACCGCTTCTATTAACGCTACCACAACGGCGCAAACGCAGAAAATCCTTGACGCACTTGCTCAGAACAAAATTGACAGTCTGCAAGCAAAAGTAAACGAATTGCAGACGGCGCAGATGTTCTGTGGCATTCCGAGAGTTAGTCCCTACGGCTACGGAGTTGTTCCGCAGTTTGCAAACACTTGTGGCGGTTGCACTGTAACAAACATTTAACGCCCTTTTGGCGAGGTTTAAGGGCGGCAACAGTCGCCCTTTATTTTATTATAAGGAGATATAAAAATGGCAAAATCATTAGGATATTACACTTTTACAGGCGTTCAAGAAGTTGCGGCAGGATCTGTTCTTCCGTTGGCAAATACTGTTAGGCAGTACGGCAAATGTATCAGACTTAACAATAATACTATTGCTTTGCGTTCTGTTTGCGGCTGTAACGGTATGGAAAGTGCAAGCGGATATTATACCGTTTCTGTAAACGCAACGCTCACGGCAAGCGCAGAAGGGCAAGTCACCGTTTCATTGTATCAAGACGGAAATCTTGTGCCAGGTGCTGTTCAAACCTCTTCGGCGGCTGAAAACGGAATTGTGAACTTTGGGTTTACCGCTCCCGTTCGTGTTTTCTGTGGACAGAATGAAAGCATATTATCGGTATATGCGAACGGTCAGCAAGTCAATACAATGAATGTTTCGGTAGAGGTTGTGAAAGAATGAAAAAGTTCAGAAAAATGGTTGACCACATAGCGGAAGAATTAGACGGTGCTACCGAGTACGCCGAAAATTATATCGGCGAAAAAATGAAAGGCAACACCGTCAAAGCACAAAAATTCCGCGAAATGGCAACACAGGAAATGCAACATGCCGCGAATTGGTATGATTGGACGGACAAATACGGCGATGAATTGAAAGCAGTTATGCCGCTGTCCGAAGAAGATACAGAAGATTGGGAGGCGTGCAAGCGCAAATATGCCGATAAAACTGCAATGATTAAATATATGCTTGACCGATGATTGAAAAACTTAACGAAGAATTAACCGCTTTATTGTCTGATAAAAATTTATCGTGGGACAAATGTCAACGCATATCGTACCTTTATACCGCCATACAAGCGATTAAAGAGTATAAAAGTATACCCCCCAACGATAAAAACGCGGCAGAGAGCAACTCTCACAACGTCAGCAAGGAATTAAACGACATTATCCCTTGTCTATCGGAATACCTTAAAACAAAACAGGACTTCCGAGAAGGAAAAACAACAGAGCAAGCGGTTATTCATCAAGCAGAAAGATTAACTGTTGAAGTAAACGAGTTTATTACGGCATTGAACGCACACGCAACCGAAACCGAACGCGGGATTTTCGCAAGAATTAAATAGTATGAAAGCGCCTTGATTTTTCGGGGCGCTTTTGTGTTGCAAAAAAATTATAAAAAAATTCGAAAAACGTATTGACAAAATCAAAAAGCTTTAGTATAATATAATCACAGCAAGGGAATACACATAAGAAAGGAAACAGAGAAATGACAAACGAAAAAATTATTATGATTGAATCAATTAAACTTATGAAAGAAGGCAAGCTCAAAGGGAGCGGAGTGTTCGGTAAGTGTGAAATAAACGGAGAAGTTAAAGAAATTGAGTTGCCCGAACAAATTCACACGTTTAACGGGTGGAAAGAAATCGGTTACAAAGTAAAAAAAGGCGCTCACAGCGAAATCAAGTTTCCGATATGGAAATTCACGGCAAGAGAAAAAACAAAAGAAGAAAAAAACGGATCGCTTTCCGACGATTTGCCAATAACTAACATGTTTCTTAGGACAGCGGCATTTTTTACGATTGATCAAGTTGAACGGGCATAAAAAAAGCAAATGAAAGGAGGTGAACAAATGATTAGACCGTTAAAAGACAATGGAAAGTGTGGAAGCAAGTATGTCACGTTCCCAAAATCTGTGATTGACATTGCAGAGTTTTCGGATATGTGCGACGTAGTTGTAGAAGTAGAAAAAGGAAAAATCACATTAAGAAAGGAATGCAAAAATGAAAAGGAAGTTAAACCCGAAAATTGAGCAAGCGGCGATTGTATGTGCCATGCTTGCGGCAACATTTACAGGCGCTTACCTCGGAGCGGCAAACAAGCCTTTAGAATTAACAGAGGTAAAGCACGTTACAAACGTAACCAAAGTTACACGTTTAGAAAACCCAATCCAAAATCCCGAACTAAAAGAACCCGAAAAAATTTCTCTCGGCGAGTACACATTAACGGCGTACTGCCCTTGTGAAAAGTGTTGCGGCAAAACAGACGGAATCACAGCAAGCGGAGCAAAGGCAAAAGCAAACCACACTATAGCGGCAGATATATCTTTGTTGCCGTTCGGTACTATCGTTGAAATAAACGGTAGAGAATACACGGTGGAAGATATTGGCGGAGCAGTCAAGGGGAATCACATAGACATTTTCTTTGATACACACGAAGAAGCGTTGCAGTTTGGAAAGCAAAAAGCAGAAGTTTATTTGAAATAACGGAGGTAATAAAGATGTATATTTGTAATAAATGCGGTACTACGTTTAGCGACCCCGAAGTCGAACGCGGATATATGGATTGCGAATATTGGGGAGCAAAATGTTATATGAATGATAGCACGGAAGTTTGCCCCGAATGTCACAGCGAAGATTTTGAAGAAGCGGAACAGTGTGAATGGTGCGGAGAATGGTTTTCGCAAGATGAATTAAACGGGTGCAACGTGTGTGAAGATTGCGAGTGCGAAGCAGAAACAAGATTCAGACGTGCGCTTCGAAAAGAATTTTCCAAAGAAGAAACGGAACTCTTATTTGATATGATATGCAGTGGGGATATTGATTTGTAAAATATAAGAAAGGACAAATAAACATGAATTTTAGGGACTTAACAGCCGAAGAAATAGAAGTGCGTGTACAAAGCGTAAGGCAAAACGGCGTTGTACTTCTCTTGTACAAAACAGCTCGGACAGATATGTCAATATTGGATGAGACTGTAGGCGCTGAAAACTGGCAAGACAAATTTTACGAAGTCAAGGGGGTTATGTTTTGCTCAATCGGGATAAACACGAATTACAATAACCCCGAACTCCCTGACCGTTGGATATGGAAATCAGACGCAGGAACAGAAAGCAACCAAGACGCGGAAAAGGGAAACGCGAGTGACGCAAGGAAAAGAGCAGGGTTTGCGTGGGGCATAGGCAGAGAATTATATACAAGCCCATTTATATGGATACCGAAAGAAAAATGCAATATTGAAAACGGCAAATGTTATGACAGATTTTCGATAGAAAAAATCGCTATTGAAAATAAAAAAATCGTCGGTATATCCATATTGAACGAATCAATCAAAGCACAAGAAGAATGCAGAAAACGGGTGTTTGTATGGAAACGACCGTAACGAAACAAAACGCCTTTGCTGTGTTGGGTCAAGCCGTTTCTCAATTAGAGGACGGCAAGACTTACACGGTAGAAATTAAAGAGAAAAAAGAAAAGCGAAGCCGTGAAGCTAATGCTTACGCTTGGGCTCTGCTTGACAAACTTGCCGAGAAGTTGCACATACCAAAAGAAGATATATACCGCGATTTAATTAAAAACATCGGCGGCAATTCTGAAACAGTTTGCGTTCAAAATAAGGCGGTGGAGCGGCTTTGCGAGGGTTGGAAGCGTAACGGTATAGGTTGGGTTACAGATACATTTGAAAGCAAAATAGACGGCTGTACGAATGTGATTTTGTATTATGGATCATCAACTTACGATACGGCGCAAATGCACCGTTTAATTGAGTTAATAGTACAGGAATGTAAGGAACAGAATATTGAAACGCTTACACCAGAAGAATTGGAAATACTGAAATATGAATAGTATTATTACAGGCAATGAAAAAGGCAAATGTTTTATTTGCGGTCGGCACATGCCTAGGAATCGCACCACATATTTTTCGGAACGGCAAATAGAAAGCTATCCGAAAAATTCGGTTTGAAAGTGGACTTGTGCCATGAATGCCACAACGAGCCGCCGAACGGAGTACATTTTTCAAATATTCAATGCCGTTTTTTGCAGAAGATAGCCCAAATCGAAGCAATGCGATATTACGGATGGAGCAAAGACGAATTTATGCAAATATTCGGGAGGAACTATCTATGACACAATGCGAGAAGATTTTGGACTATATGCGCTGTAACGGCTCTATAACGCCATTAGACGCGCTAAGAGAATTTGGGTGTATGAGGCTGGCAAGCAGAATAAACGACCTTAAACGGCAAGGAATCGGCATTACAAACACTATTGAAACAAACATAAACAGATACGGCGAAAAAATAAGGTATTCGCGGTACAAATTGGAAGAAAATAATTGAAAGAAAGGGAATTAACATGATTAAGTATCTTGAAAAGACTTATGGGAAGTGCGCAAGCACAGAAGATGTGACGGTAAATTTCAGCAATTCAACGGGCGGGTTGCGGTTTTCTTTTTCCCCCGAAGTCGGGGAAAAAGTATTCGGCGACTGTCAGTATTTTGTGGTAGGCTATGATGAGGAAACGCCCGATATTTTGTTTTTAGCAAAGGCAACGCGACACAATGGAATTAAATTGCAACGAGGGTCATACAAAGGCAGATTCACAGCAGAATATACAGCGGCAAAATATATCCCCGATTTTAAAAAATTTATCGGGAATTATTCATTGCAATATGACGAAAACACGGAAGTATATTTTATCGAAGAAAAGGAGAATGAGCAATGAACACGATTTGCATAACTGGACGCGTAACACAAAACCCCGAATTAAAGAAAACTCAAAGCGGTGTTTCTGTAATGGCGTTATCTTTGGCAGTTGACAGGGATTACAAAGTAAACAACGAAAAAGTTACCGATTTTATCCCCGTTATCCTTTGGAGAAAGACCGCCGAAGTTGTATCGCAGTACACAGCAAAAGGCGATTTGCTTTCAGTTGTAGGCTCGTTGGAAAGCCGAAAATACACCGACAGCGACGGGAACAATAGAACCGTGTGGGAAGTAAAGGCGGATAAAGTGGGCTTTTTGAGCAAGAAGAAACAGCCCGAACAGAATGCGCAGACACAGCAGAATTTCACGGAACTGCCGAATGAGGAAGACCTCCCGTTTTAAAAAAACACTTGACAAATTTGCAAAATTGTAGTATAATAATAGTGTAAGGTTGTTATTCGAGTAGCAGACGGATAACGGCTGAAATCGAATAACAACCGCATTTCCGTGTGCTTCGAGTACTGCTACTACTTGAAGCACACGGATTTTGTTTATAAAGGAGAACGAAGATGGAAGAAATTAAATTAAATGACGTTGCCGATAGCCTTATTATCTTTAATAAAATCACTTTTGATAGACTTCTAAAAACGGAAACGCCAGCTGACAACATCGCATTGTACACATTCTATTATTACACAGCAAAATGGCAAAAAACAAACCAGCCGAAATGCACGATAGCATATGTTGCAAATGGTTTGAAGTGGAGCGAATCGCGGGTAAGGAAAGCGAAGAAAGAGCTTTCAGATATTGGATTAGTTGAGGATATAATTTCTAAAGATGAAAGCGGGAAAATAAGCGGTCACTTTGTTAAAGTTAATTATTTTTCTTCATCCACCCTTAAAGATAACCATACTGTAGAAAATCCACAGTGTGGAACATCCGACACTGTGGAAAGGTTGGAGACAAATGCTTTATATAATAATATAAATGCTTTAGATAGTTATAATAAATGCTTAAAGAAAGATAAGGAAGTGCAGAAAGAAAGAAAGAGCGATACGCCAAAACAGAAAAAAACATTCGACGAAATCTTTCAAAGTTACACGCAAGACCCCGAAACACTCTATCTTCTCGGTGAGTGGCTTAAAGTAAGAAAAGCAAAAAGAGCGGCATTAACCGACAGTGCTATACAATTGAATCTTGAAAAACTGAACAGGATTGCAAGAGAAAGCAACCTTTCTGTAAACGATTATTTAAAAGAGGTTATTTGCAGAGGGTGGCAAGCGTTTTACCCGATCAAGGAATATAGATCAAATCCAGCCCCGAAAGAAGAAAGCACAGGAAACGTATTTATTGACATTATGAAAGACGAAGGCTTACTATGACACATGAAGAAACGCTGAAAATATTTTCCATCATGAAGGCGAACTATACGAACTTCTTCAAAGGAATGTCGAAGAACGATGCAAATGCCATGGTTGCTTTATGGGAGGATATGTTTTCACACGAAAGCGCGGAACTTGTTTTCGCGGCTGTTAAAGCTTACATAGCGACAGATACAAAAGGCTATCCGCCAAATGTGGGAGCGGTTAAGGAAAAAATACTTGATATATGCCAGCCTGATGAAATGACAGAACAAGAAGCGTTCAACCTTATAGCGAAAGCCGCTTCAAATGCAAACTACTGTGCAAAAGAAGAATTTGAAAAGTTGCCGAAAGAGTTGCAACGTCTTGTAGGTAGTCCGAACAGGTTAAGAGAATGGGCATTGATGGACACGCAGACATTTCAAACCGTTGTAGGGTCTAACGTAATGAGATCATATAGAGCAATAGCAAAAAGCGCAAAGGAAACGCAAATGCTTCCGCCGTCCGTTAGTCAGCTTATAGAGCAGACAACGCAAAGTAAACTCATGCTTGAGGAAAGCACACTGAGCATATCAGAAGAAAACGACAGGCGAAACGAAATACATAAACTTTTGGGGGGCTGACAATGAAACGCATAAAATGCGAATGCAACGGGGACTGCTTTAACTGCAAATACGAAGATTGCATAGCTCCGAATAGTTTAATAAACAAATTCAGCCGCGAAGAAAAGGAAAAAGAAACAAAAGGAAACGGAGCAAAATTGTTTGATAAATATGTTAGCTATGCAGATGTAATGCGAAATGAATTCAGCTTATACACAGGATATTGCCCGATTGACACAGAATAGCGACTGTGGCGCGCTACAACATGCCTAAAATCGATTTTAATGCATAACTGGTAAAATCGTATAGGTAAGAATAAAATGCAATACAGCGAATTTTAGAGGGGTTAAGAAATGAAAGTAAAAATACCATACCGAAACAAGCTTACAACACCGATGAAAAAAGAAGTACACAAAGAAGCTATGCGGCAGTTAGGGAAAAAGATACCCGAGTTTATACACGATATAGAAGCGGTTATATTATGGCAACTGCATGTTCAATATGGTTTCGGGCATGATAGACTTATGAAATTTTATAACAGTACAACGGAAATGATGGAGAATATGCTCGAATATTATTGCTATGAAACAGACGAAGAAGCGACTTGGATTTGCGAACAAAAACTCAAAGAGGAATGCGGAATTGATATACAAAAACTTAAAGGAGCTTTTCAATATCGACCCAAAATGAAATAGCTTGACATTTTTAAAAAATAGTGTTATAATGATAAAAAAGGGTAGGACTTGCCGCCCTACGTATATAAATAGAGGGACTATAACATGAAACAAAACTTTATTATAAAATACCTAAAGCCGAAAACACTATGGACAAAAAAATACAGCCTTAACCGCTATTATTCGGGCGTACATTGGAGCGTAAGAAAAAAGGACGCTGATTATTGGCATTTACTCACTTTATCAGCAATACAAGGCTTAAAGCCTATAAATAAGCCTGTTATATTGACTTTTTTCTTCAATGACGGATTAGATATAAGCAATCACGCCGCTATTGCGAAAATGATAGAGGACGGATTAAAAGGCAGTATAATACAAGATGATAACAGAAAATGGGTAAAAGGTCATGAGTATTATTTTCACGATAAGGATTATATACTTGTGGAGATTAGAGAGGTAGAACAATGCACGAGTGTGTGATAGGAATATGGGAAGATTATGAGAATGCGGAACAAATAACAGCATTGGAATTGGTAGAAAAAATCGAAAAAGAAAAAATGTTGAATGAATATTCAAAAAAATATATAGCTATAGGCATTTTGCCGCCGAAGCCGATATATGATTATCTTAACAAGAGAAAAAGCACAAATTTACAGCGTTTCGATTATTGCCCGTATTGCGGTAAAAAGATTGATTGGGAAGGGTTAAAGGGAAATGCAGATAGTCAATAAACCTACGGCAGAATTAAAGCCGTATGATAAAAACGCAAAAAAGCACGATAAAAAGCAGATTGCAAATGTTGCGGAAAGTATTAAACAATTCGGCTTTGTGCAACCGTGTGTCTTAGACAAGGACAACAATGTTATAATCGGGCATTGCAGACTTGAAGCGGCGAAGAAACTGCACCTTGCAGAAGTGCCGTGCGTTATGGCTGATGATTTAACCGAAGAACAGGTTAAGAAGCTCCGACTTTTGGACAACAAGCTGAATGAAAGTGACTGGGATATTGACCTTATAGCCGAGGAAATAGCAGACCTTGATTTTGACGGTTTTGATGTAGACTGGGAACTGCCCGAAGATGAAGAAACGGAAACATACGAACAGCGTATGCAAGAGTTTCAATCGAGAATGGAAAGCGGCGAACTTTCGGAAGATGACGAAGAATATCAAGAATTTTTACAAAAGTTTGAAGCAAAGAAAACAACAGATGACTGCTATACCCCCCCACTTGTATATGAAGCGGTTGCGGATTATGTAGCAGAAAAATACGGACTGAATAAAGATGACTTTGTAAGACCGTTTGTGCCGAACGGAGATTATCAAGCGGAACAATACAAGAAAACGGATATTGTGGTAGACAATCCACCTTTTTCTATTTTATCAGAAATACTCAATTATTACAACGAACACGGAATAAAATATTTTCTTTTTGCACCGCATTTAACTATCTTTT
>ERZ1034691.481-NODE-481-length-31542-cov-21.232636_pt1 | contig 31542 bp, 20 predicted proteins | sample MGYA00520638_ERZ1034691 | MGnify/ENA primary metagenome ERZ1034691 (study PRJEB33766, sample SAMN09781763) | gut metagenome | biome: gut microbiome | host: Homo sapiens | place: Madagascar | study: EMG produced TPA metagenomics assembly of the PRJNA485056 data...
TGGATAAGTGCATCCACAACCTCACGAGCATCGGTGCCGATGCGATGAGAGCTACTGATGATATGGTGCTTGATATTATGACACATAAATAATATAGCTTTTGATAAGTTATTTAAATAGTCTTAGAAACCTGTATTATTTACCTTTTAAATATAGTTTCGTATGGTTGCCGGCAGCTGCCAGCAACCTTGCTGACGGCTGCCGACAATTAGATAAATCTACTTCTTCATGCCGATAGATACAGTTCCTGTGGCTAATTCACATGCTTGCAATGGATTATAAAACAAAGCTACAATGGACTTAAAGCATGATGTTTATACCATACCAATATTATGTATCTTGCGTATCGTTATCATCTTATTCCTAAAATTAAAAGATATTAAAAAAATAGCTTTTTCTTGGAGATAATCGCGGATATGTGTATATTTGCACCATCTGATAATCGCGGATAGGTGTAAAAAATGGGAAATATTAATCGCGGATAGGTGTATTTATCCGATATTATTAATCTAGGATAGGTGTAAATCATGAGAAGAAAAGTATATGATCAACTCAAGAAATGGAAAGAAGAACAGAACGGAGAAAGTGCTGTTCTCATCAATGGGGCTCGTCGAGTAGGAAAGAGCTATATCGTAAAGGAATTCGCTCGAAAAGAATATAAGAGTTATATTTTACTTGATTTCAATAAGATAGGAAAGAACATAAAATCCTTGTTCGAAACCTATCTGGATGACTTGGATACATTCTTTATGTATTTAAGCAGTTTCACTAATATACCTCTATATCCAAGAAAATCAGTTATAATCTTTGATGAGGTGCAATTGTATCCTCGGGCTCGTACAGCTATCAAGTATCTGGTTGAAGATGGGCGTTACGATTATATAGAGACTGGTTCGCTTGTTTCTATCAAAAAAAACGTAGAGGATATCATGATTCCTTCTGAGGAGGAAGAAATATTGATGTATCCTATGGATTTCGAGGAATTCTTGTGGGCACTGAACAATGAAACCCTGATGCCGCTTATACGAATGAACTTTCAGAAAAGGCATGAGATGGGACAAATGATGCATCGCATGGCAATGGACTATTTCAGACAGTATCTCATTGTTGGAGGAATGCCGCAGGCTGTAGCTAAATTTGTAGAAACCAGAGATTTCAATAAGGTGGATCGTGTGAAACGCCAAATTCTTACTTTATATCGTAATGATATCCAGAAGTATGCGTCAACTTATGTATTTAAAGTTACTCAGATTTTTGATACTATTCCTTCTCAGCTTCAAAAACATGAGAAGAAATTTATGTTGAAGGCACTCACCGAAGGGGCGAGAATGCGAGATTATGAAACGGCTTTCTTTTGGCTGTCAGATGCCATGATAGTCAATATGGCCTATAATACGACAGAGCCAAGTATCGGTCTTGGCATGAATACCGATGATACGACATTGAAATGCTATATGGCTGATACGGGCTTGCTCATCAGTCATGCTTTCAATGAAAATACGATAGTATCTGAAAACTTATATAACAAGCTTCTGGTAGATAAGCTGGAGTTCAATGGTGGAATGATAGTTGAGAATATTGTTGCTCAGATGTTACGTTCGGCAGGGCATAAACTGTATTTCTTTTCCAAATATAGTAAGGATGATGCCCAGGAAAGGATGGAACTGGATTTCCTGATAGCCAAAGATACCATAACGTCAAAGCATAATATTTCACCGATAGAAGTGAAGTCAACTAACAGATACACGCTCACTTCTCTCAAAAAGTGCATCGCTAAATATGGTAGCTATCTGGCAGAACCGTATGTTTTGCATACTGCTGATTTGAAAGTTGAGGAGGGGATTACTTATTTGCCATTGTATATGACAGGGTTATTATAAGTGGTTTTAGTTGAATGGAAACGGCTCGCAAGAAATCGAAACTTCTTGCGAGCCGTTTTATTATTGTGATGCAAGTGAATTCTTCACTCTTCACTCTTCTTTCTTCACTCCCAATTATACGAGTGTTGCAACGATTTCCTCACGGGTTCCTGGCAACATGTCGATAACTGGAATCTCTGGCATGGTGTAGCAACCTGGCTGCAGACGGAATGAAGCACGAGCCACGTTAACCAATACCTGAGCGGTGAGGGCTGGGTTGTTGATGCTCATATTGAACTCGAAACGCTGGTTCTGAGTCTTGCCTGATACACCCTTGCGAACGAGGTTCACACCATGACCCATATCCTTTACATCATCTACTGATGCTACGGCGAATACGTGGGTCTCATCATGAGCGAAGTATGGATCTGCCTTGATTTCGGCTGTTACATCCTCAAGCTTGGCACCTTCTTCCAACTCTACGTATACCATACGGCGGTGGATACCCTCACCCAATGGGATGGTTACAGAGAGCGCTTCCTTTACGCCCTTCTTGCCACGAACACAAACTGAGTGACCCATACTCATACCTGGACCGAAGTTGGTGTATGTCAAGCCCTTAGGAGCAAGGCTCTCCATCAGAACACGTACGATAGAATCAGAACCTGGGTCCCAACCAGCAGAGACAACGCTTACCTTGCCAGCCTTCTTGCAGTTCTCCATCTGCTTGGTACGGTAGTCGAGGATGCTGGTGTGGATATCGAAGCTGTCTACGCTGTTGATACCGAGGGCAACGATCTTCTCTGCATACTCAGGGCAAGAACGGGTAGGGGTTGCGAGGATAGCAACATCTACATCCTTCAACTTGGTGATGTCATCTACTACTTCATAGTTTGCCAACTCAGCTGGTTTGTCCTTGGCACCCTGGCGACGTACAATACCTGCAATCTCAAAGTCAGGAGCTGCTTCGAGTGCCTCAACAGTAAACTTACCGATGTTGCCGTATCCTACTACGGCTGCTCTAAATTTCTTCATTGTCTTATTTCTTTTATTTTGTTGTTTATTTCTTTTATTTCTTGCGGTTTAGTCCTCCAACGGATATGTTTTCCGCTTTTTATTCTATTTCCGGTTGCAAAAGTATAGCTTTTTCTTGAAATACGTGACGTTTTAATAGAATTTTAACTCATAAAAGTTGCAAAAAGTAGTAAAATCATAGTTTTTAGGTATGAATAAGCGGAGATTTGTAAGGCATCTGCTGCAAGAGTCTTACAGTTTCGTTATTTTGTTGCGAAACATAATACATCCCCTTTCCGATATCTCCCGATGTGCTTTGAATTACGTCCTGACGTAGCTTTTGCTGCGTCCCGACGTCTCTGGCTCTGCGTCGGGACGTATTACATGCTACGTCGGGATGTAATTTTATGGCAAATCTTTGCACTTGTATAATTAGGTGAGAATGAAATATGCAGGTTAAATGTTGCCTTTCTTGAATTCATCTAATGTCATTTCTGCATTGAACCCCATAATTCCACTGTCAGTCTTAACAATTTCTTTCAATGCTTTTACTGCTTTTGGAGTATTAACGTGCAATAGTGCATAAGCTGCCCATATTCTTACAGAAAGATTGTTATCTTCCAAAAGAGGTTCTAAAATTTCATATTTATGTTCTGCAGAAATGTACTTGATGGCATTTATTATATTTTTGTGGCTTTTGTTACCACGTTTGTTGTCACCATTTTGCGTACATTCCCCATGAATGATTGCATTTTCTTTAAAACAGATTAATGCTTCTTCTAAATTCTTGATTTTCATAACTATTGGTTTGCAATATCTAAAACTAAATTCCCTGTAAGGTAAGCTTCTGACATATTTAATTCTATATTTTTATTTATTTCTTTAATGACTTTTCCGTCTAGCGGTAGCAGACCTTCGTATGAGAGACTTCCAATCTTTAAGTTATATCTGGATAGTATTTTTGTGATGTCTGAAACTATACGGCTTTCCTTCGCTTTTTTGTTAAAATATTCGCCATGTGGAATGTTTATGTTCCTGTATTCCTCCATAGAAGTATAGATGGAATTTTCATTCCACATTTCTGTTCTTATAAATATTTGTTGAAGCCTAGAGAGGGGAATATTTTCTTTATTTTGTTTTTCTATGACGGTGGACAAAAAATCCAAAGTCTCTTTATAACTAAGTTTCGAATATTTTTTATTAGTTTGATATTTTACAAAGATAGAGAAGTTTCCTTTTTCAGTGATTTGGATTTCTATAACAGGGATAGCCTCATTATCTTGTATATAGGCATGATACTCCATACTTTTTATAAAAGGATAAGATGATTGTCCTAATTGTTCTTTAATCTCTATTGAGTTTTTATGATTTCGTTTCTGCTTCGAATTGCACGAAATCATAAGTAATAACATCATAATGAAGATAATTTTGTTATACATATCGAGTATTTTTTTTTATTTTAATGAAATATTTCTGTTCTCAAATCTTTGTAGGGAGTTATGTTCCCGCTTCCTGATCCCCATTTTGAACGATAAACTATATCAACATGACCAGATACACCTTGGTCGCTCCATTGTTTATTAGGGTATTGGAAGATTAAACAATTCCTGGCGTATTTACCTTTGCTTATCGTTCCTAATCGGTATTTGGATAGATATTTTGCCATTTCTGAAGCATTAAGAAAATAGTTATACCCATCTGAGCCTTTCAACGTCCCTCTTAAATGTGGAATGTACATTCCACTTTTATTAAGTGCATAGCTTAATCTTATGGCGCATCCGTTTTGAATCTCACTTGCTATGGCACCAATCTCACCTCCAATTTCAGAGCAAAGTTTACCTATTCCTACCCAACGTTCGTTTTCATAGGAAATTTGTATATATTCATCGTATATTTTTTTTAAAACTTTGTCGGAAAAATGATGGTGAGCCCAATCGTTTAAAATCAACGAAAAGGCTCCTGTGATGGCTCCATTTGCGAACTTACCACCGCCAATTTCATCTACAAGACCGCTCAACATGGAGTTTGCTGTGATTTCTCCTGCTTTTCCTAATGATCCAAGATTGTTATCTATAAAATAGCCACCAGCGGAAGATGTTAATCCCATCATAAAACCATGCACGGCATTACCACCTTGTAGGGCATCTAACCCACCTTCGGTAAATGTATGTTTAAAAAGGGACGCTACTAAGTCTTCGTCTGCAGATATGTTGTTTAGACATCCTGAGACAGCCCCCCAAAAGCCTCCCACCATAGTGTTTTTAGCTATTTGTCCAAAATTTGAACCATTCAATAAGGACACAGTTAACGCACTGGCTGCACCACCTGCAGCACCAGCTGCGACAGCGACTCCAAAAGATGCCCCTGTGCCAGCTGTTAATACCGTTACACCTATACCTACTACAGCTGCGGTTAAGGATTTCCAGTTCTTACTGAACCAACTATAGCCCGAAGGGTCTGTCAATGACAGAGGGTTGTTCATGCAATAGCTGTATCGGTAGAATCCTTGTGGATTGTCGGGTGCTTGAACGAATGGGTCAGGTGAGAGGAACATACCGGCGACAGGGTCATACATTCTTCCGTTCATGTTGATCATCTCAAATTGGTCAATGTGCTCATGCCCTCCAAAGCCTCTATCGTATAGGGCATCGGCGTTTTGGATAGTGGCATAAGGAAGCCAAGTGCTTGGATTACGTCGGCATCCCCAAGCGTCATAGCTTAGCTCTTGAGAAAGTTTTCCTTTTTCATCGGAGTAAGCTTGAATTGAGCCTAAGTGGTCGTGATGCAGGTAATTTGTGGTAGTTTCATCCGTAGATGTTTGTTTCACCATTGCGATTGCCTTATCCTGTACAAAAATATAGTTGATATCTTGCCTATTTCCATTCTTTTGATAATGTTCAAATAGGTTGCCAATATAATATTTGCTTTCTCCTGCAAGCGTTGACATGATACGATTACCATCAGGACCATAGGTGATGGTCATTTCTGCGTTTCCATTTTGTGCATAGCTTATTTTGCTGAGAGAATTGTATGTGATTTTATTCCAATCTCTCAACTCATATTTGCGGTCTTTGATTTCCGAAAGTCTACCTGCGTCATCATATACATAGCTACCAACGTCTGACTTAGAAGCAATTCTACCATCAGCATTATATGTGATTCTTTGCGCTTCGCTACCATTCTTGTAAACCCGTGTTAAGCGATGGCAATAGTCGTATTCAAATGTTTCGTGCAGATTTTTGGACAAGTTATGCCGTGAGGTGAGATTGCCGATAGCATTAAATGTGTAACTCCAGTTTTGAATGCCTGGAGTACTGATGCTTGACAATGTTCCTACTTTTTCGTCATAGGTAGTAGTCGTGGTTAGACCATTCCCCAGTTCTTCACTTTCTATTTGCCCACGTGCGTTAAGTTTTTTTAATTTCCAATATACTTTTCCTGTTCTGTAGTTTTGTACAGCTGTTTGTATACCACAGGATGAATATATGTTTTGGATTTTTAGACCATTTGGATATGTAATCACATCAGGTAAACTGAGTGCATTGTAACTCGTTTGAATAGTAAAGCTGTTTCCGTTGACAACAGTTTGTTCAGATACGACTCTGCCATAACTGTCGTATTTGTAATTTATAGAAGGTCCCCCTTGTACTTGCTTTTTGTCTAAGGCTCCTTTCCAACCTCTATCATACTCATATATGATGGTCATGTCTGGGCGAGTCTCCTTTATTAAACGTCCTCCATCATCGTATTGATAGCTTGTCGTGCCATGCCCATCTGTATGGGATATCAACTCACCATAGGCATTGTATTTATAGGTTGATACACCAAGAACTGGGTCTGATAGTCTTGTGCGGTTGCCTGCTGCGTCATAAGAAGCTTGCAATTTTGCTAAGCCTGTAGTGTAAACACAGTTACCCCGATAGTCATATTCATATTTTATGCTGCCACCTTGTGCGTCTTGGCTTTCTGCTAAATTGCCGTTAGTATCTAACTTACGAGATGTACGAGTATGATTAGGGTTGAACGTAAATGTGTATAATCCACTATACTGGTAGATATATGAAGCCCCGTTTGGTGCAGTTTGAGTGGTAGTTCTTCCTACGAAATCATACTCGTTTTTGTTCCAATAGATAGTGCTGCCATAAAAATAGGGTTCAGAGGTTCTTGTCACTTGCCCTTTATTATCATATTCTGTATCCTGAAAAATACGCTGTGCATCCAAAGATTCCGTTATAGTTCGGATTACTCTACCCAAACAATCATAAAAATTAAGTTTGTATGGTTTGCCTGTTGCTTTCTCGTAAGTGAAATATAGGGCATGAGATGGCGCATCTGTCATTCCTTCGCTCCATCCTATGGTATATACTTCCTTTTCTATAGGATTATTGCTTTGAAGTAATCTGCCAAATGCGTCATAGCTATTATTGGTGACGATGCCGTTTTCATCAGTGGAAGACAGTATGTTGCCAAATATCTCGTCTTGGGTATATCTCGTTACAAAGTCAAGACTAGATGTGGAGGTTGTCATCAGTCTACCCTTCGAGTCATATTGCGTCTGGGTAGTACGTGGTACAGTACCATCATCTGGACTAATCGTACTTTTTATGATGTTGCCAAAAGAGTCTCGTTCGTAAGTCTTTGTATAGCCTAATGCCTTATTGGAGGCAAGGGCATGCTCTTCTTGTAGAAAACTTGTGTTTTGGTCATATTTGAAGTAGGCGGTTTCGCTACTTCCGCTATTATGGTTGCTGTGATACGTATGCGCCATAGTGAGACGTCCTAGTCGCCAAAGTTCCTCGTCGTTTTCATATTGGTTGAATGTTTGCGTTGTTACATTTCCATCCCTAGTGTTTATACTCGTAGGGTTGCCATAGTCATCATATGTTATAGTTGTCGTTATGTCCTTAAGTACGCTTGATGAATTGTACTCGTAATTTTTCTTTACTATTTTAGTTGGTAAGTAAGTATAATGGTTGACTGCTTTTTTACCATATTTAATAGTGTTGGTATATGTAGCCTCTGCCACAATATGGTTATTGACATAGGTCTTCTGTTCCTTGATTCCGCCTGCATATGTTAAAGAATCAAATTCGTATTTTGTAATAGAACTTGTACTGGTTGACTCGTCATTAGCGGTAAAAGTCTCAAAGCCCAAAAATCCCCTGCCATCCATATGAAAAAGGGCATTGGAATATTTATAACTATTTTTTTTTATTCCACCGATGCCATTTGGGGTCTTGATAGTGCTAACTACAGGGTAAGACAAACCTACCGATGCTACGGGATACTTGGAAGAATTCCCACGTTCGAAGACATCGTTGTCAGATAGGTATTTGTATTCTATGTTTGTCTCGTTGCCTAATCCATCGACAATCTTATTTAACAAGTTGTTGTGTCCATTAGGCATTAAAAATAATTGATATCCATCCCAATTGCTTTTATTCCAATCTGAGGTGCAGATGAAATCTTCTTTTCCGTCACCGTTGAAATCTCCCGTATAGAAGTGCCACTTGTCCAGAGCGTAGACATTTGCACCAGCATCTTGTCTGTTAAACCCTCCTCGTCCGTTACCAAGAAAGACCATAGGCTTGGTCATGTTTGAACCGGAAGATTCCAAATCAATAAGTTGAATGTCATCGTACCCATCACCATTAAAATCAGCAACAAATTTCTGCTTTTTACGGGCATCTTCCATCTTGGGTACATAAGTTTTTTCAAAGGTTCCGTCTCCCTTTGAAAATAGTATGCACCATTGTGACCATCCATTTTCGTTTGGATCATTTTGCCAAGAAGTAAGAAGCATGTCGCTCTTGCCATCACCATTGAAATCGCCAAAGGTAATGCCGTGTTTTTGGGTAGGCCATAATATCTTATCTTTTTTGATGAAAGAACCAAATCCATTGCTTTGGAGCACTAGGGTTCCTGTGTCTGTTAGATTTAGCACATCAATTAAACCGTCGCCATTTATGTCGGCAAACTCCACGCGATAGAATTGTTCTTCACACTGTCCTGTTGAAGTTCCGCCAAGTGGTTTTATTGTTCCATTAGAGTTGGGATAAGATGCTAAAACTCTATAGTCTTTCTTTCCTTTATTCCATAGAAATAAATCCATTGCCCCGTCACCATTTACGTCTATAGGTTGTAATTCGTAATCTTTGGGAAGTGAAATTATATCTTTTAGTTGTAAGTAAAAACTACCATCGCTTTTTCTAAATGAGAGGTATAAGTCACAATTGTAAGCAATGTTGTTGCAATACCTTTTGATGGCAATATCTGTAGTTCCATCACCATTGAAATCTCCACAGACAACTTGTTTAACTTCTCCATCGTTTTTCCATTGCCCTTCAAATGCTTTGGTAAAATATGTTCCGTGGCTGACGAAGAACTTACGTCCAGTCCAACCTGCATCTTTATTCTCTGGGATGGCTAGAAAATCAGTTTTCCCGTCACCATTGAAATCTCCTGTTATTAGTTTTGCCTTGTGGATGGAAGCAGTCTTATCGTAATTCTGATTAGATATTTTGAATTGCTCCACTGTTTCCCAATTGAAAATAGTCGGATTTTTATGCATGCCGTTGGCTGTAGACTCCGTGATACTAGTTAGTAAGTTCTTTCCATTTTTCGAAGAATAGGTCGCTTTGAAATTTCTTACCTTGTTTTCACCGAAGTATACATCTATATCTGTGATTATCTTGCTTCTCCTTACTTTTTGTCCATAAATGTAAGTAGTGGGAGGCAGGCTGTTGGATGTGTAGGATAATCTAATGGAAGCGTATGGGGATAGTCCAGTCTTCTCATTGCCTGTATAGTCAATTCTGGTAGCCCACAATTCGTTTGTGTCAGCGTTTCCTGTATATTTTATAGTAAAATAATTTCCGACAGTATCCGTGACTTTGGTTACCGTCCAAAATAAAGTTTTGTTTGATGGAACGTTAAGTAATGCGAGATTTGATTGGTATTCATAGATTAATCCAGACTTCGTGTAGACTTTGAACGAGGATGGATTTGTTAATGTACCATAGGCTATTATCTTAGAGGATATGTCATTCTCAGTTCGATATTCGTAATAATCGACATCGTCACCACATTTCATTAAACGCATGCCGTCAAGGGCAAAAGCATCATGCCATGAAAAATCAACGGCTGAAGGCTGATGGTCATGATAGCGGTCTGATGGAATACGAGTAATAACAGAGAGGCCTTTTAAGTCAAAACCATAACCTAAAAGACCATCTTTAGTTCCACTGCTATAGCAAATGGATAAAGCTGGTTTCATCCCGCCTGTTCCCACGGGTACAGGTATGGGAATCTCATAACCAAGTTGTCCTAATGGTGTAACCGCAAGGTCGTCATCAATTTTTCCGACTATGCCACCTAGTGAACCGCCTGTCTCTTTGTCTGTAAAGAGTCGCTCTTGGGCTATAGTTATAATGGGTAGGATAAGAAAAAGTAATGTAAGTAGATGCTTTTTCATATTTGTGAATTATTTTTTGATTATCTTATATGAAACTCTTTTATTCAAATCTGAAACAGTTAATATATATATGCCTGGTGCGAGGTCTGATACTGTGATGGAGTATGTTGACCCAAGAATTTGTCCTTTTAATTCGACTTGTCCTGACATATTAGTGATAGCATATGTTAATGGATTCGTTGCTTTGTTAGGTAAAAAGTTTACATTTATAGCATCAGATACATAAGGTACTGGGAATATTGTTATCTTCGTTAAATTAAAAGTAGAAATGGAGTCTTTCTTTTGAAGCTTTTTGCTTTCAACAGAAAGATTCTCATATGTTCTAGAGATACAATTCCCCATATTGTCATATTTGTACACCGTATGTTGAGCGTGGGTGTATACAATATTTGATAGTAAGAAACTACAGCACAGTAATAGTCGTATCATACGCTTTAATATTAGAAGTTAAATTGCAATTTGGCTGCAAATATAAGGATTTTTTTTGTAATCGACAAACTTTTTAAAAGAAAAAAACGTAGACTTGAATTTGCGAGCATTTATCGATGTTAGAGTTACAGTGAATTCTTCACTTTTTATTAAAGTAGTAAAATCATAGTTTTTTAGATATGAATAAGCAGAGATTTGTAAAGTATCCGTAGCAAGAACCTTACAGTTTCGCTATTTTGTTGCGAAACATCATTCATCCTCTTTCCAATACCTCCCGATGCGCTTTGCACTATGTCGGGACGTAATTTTATGGAACTCTATTACAATAATCCCGCCCTTCGCACGTTATTAATATATTAATTTAATTAGGAGAAAAAGAAAATGATAGAATATATTCATGGCGATCTGACAGAGCTGACACCTGCGCTGGCTGTTGTTGAGACTGCGGGGGTGGGCTACGGACTCAATATATCGCTCAATACATATACTGCCATTCAGGGCAAACAGGAAGTGAAACTCTATGTTCACGAAGTGCTGGTGGCTGGTGGAAGAGATGACTCTTTCACCCTTTTCGGTTTTGCTACCAAACAGGAACGTGAACTCTACCGCCTCCTCATCACCGTTTCAGGAGTAGGCGGAAATACAGCCCGCATGATTCTCTCTTCACTCTCGCCACGCGAACTCTGCGAAATCATCTCTACAGGTAACGACAAGGTGCTGAAAACCGTGAAGGGTATCGGATTGAAGACAGCACAGCGAATCATTATCGACTTGAAAGATAAAATCGTGAGCCTCGGCATTGCTGACGAACTGCCAGCCAGTGGAGGCAATGTGGTGATGGTGAACAATGACGTAAAGGATGAGGCGGTAAGCGCCCTCACCATGCTCGGTTTCTCGCCAGCACCATCAGCCAAGGTAGTAGTAGATATCCTCAAGGCACAGCCTGATCTCCCAGTAGAACAGGTTGTGAAACTGGCATTGAAGCAAATCAAATAAGTTAGGAGTTTTTTATCGATGAAACAGAAGCAAAGATTCATATCTTTTCTATTGGTTTGGCTGATGGTGGCAACCTTCGGCTATGCGATAGCTTTGCCTCAACTTCAGGACGATAAAAAGAAAACCCATACCAGCACAGCCCAGCCCGTGCAGCTCGATGAAGATACCATTCCCGATTCGCTGCTGCATACCCGCTGGCAGATTCAGCGCACCCAACCTTACTCCCTGAGCGACCTCTATCAGAGTCCGCTCGACCTGAAACGTCCTGATAATCTGCAATATCAGGTAGTCTACAACGATACCCTCGACCGCTATATCATCGGCAACCGTATGGGCTCAACCTGGCTTTCGGCTCCTATCATGCTCACTCCGAAAGAGTATCTTGCATGGACTGAACAGCAGCAGCGCAACAGCTACTTCCGCAAGCAGAACGATGAAATCTTCCAGGCAAAAGGCAAGGAGAAGTTCGATTTCTCAGATATGCACTTCGACTTGGGACCTGCAGAGAAAATCTTCGGTCCTGGTGGCATCAGAGTGAAGACTCAGGGTTCTGCCGAACTCAAGTTCGGTATCAACAAGAAAAACATCGACAATCCTTCGTTGCCTATCCGCAACCGAAAGACGACGATGATGGATTTTGATGAGAAAATCAATCTCAACGTCAACGGAAAGGTGGGCGATAAGGTGAACATGAACCTGAATTACAACACCGATGCCACCTTCGATTTCGATGCACAGAACATGAAACTGAAGTACGACGGCAAGGAAGATGAAATCATCAAACTCGTTGAGGCGGGCAATGTCTCCTTCCCTTCCAACTCTTCGCTCATCAAAGGCGCCAGCAGTCTGTTTGGTGTTAGAACCGATATGCAGTTTGGCAAACTCAAGCTGCAGATGGTAGCTTCGCAGAAGAAGAGTGCATCGAAGAGCGTATCTACCAGGGGCGGTGTACAGCTCACCCCTTTCGAACTGAATGTAGCCGATTATGAGGAGAACCGCCACTTCTTCCTCTCCCAGTATTTCAGAAACCATTATGATGCCTGGATGCAGAAACTCCCTAATCTCACCACGGGCATCACCATTAACCGTGTGGAGGTGTGGGTTACCAACAAAACCGGCAATACCACCAATACCCGAAACATCGTAGCCCTGACCGACCTGGGCGAGAACCAGAAACTGAGCAACCCGATGTGGGCGGCGAGCGGACAGGTTCCTTCTAACCAGGCGAATACTGAGTATGCGGCGATGACAGGGCAGTATGCTGCTGCCCGTGACATCGACCAGGCTGCAACCACTCTTGATGGAGGCGGACTGGTTGGCGGAGCCGATTATGAGAAACTGGAGAGTGCCCGTCTGCTCAATTCTTCAGAGTATACGGTCAATACTGCATTGGGTTATATCTCATTGAAAACCAGTCTGCAGACCGACCAGGTACTTGCCGTAGCCTATGAGTATACATCGGGAGGCGTTACCTATCAGGTGGGCGAGTTTGCATCCGATCTCAGCGATACCAAGCAGGCACTCTTCGTGAAATCGCTCAAGAATACCAGCAACAATCCGAGACAGGGCAACTGGGGGCTGATGATGAAGAACGTTTATTATCTGGCTTCTACCGTAGAGAAGGAGAAGTTCCGCCTGGATGTAAAATACCAGAGCGATACCACCGGCGTATATCTCAGTTATATCCCTGAGCAGCAGGTGAAGGAGCAGCCTATCATCCGTGTGCTGGGCGCCGACCGTCTGGATAACAACAACAAGGCACACAGCAATGGATATTTCGATTATGTAGAAGGCTATACCATCTCTAATGGACGCGTGTTCATTCCGAAGGTAGAGCCTTTCGGCAGTTATATGCGTGATTATCTGGTCAAGCGGGGCGTGGCTGCCGACAAGGCTGAAAAGTATGCCTTTACCGAACTTTATGACAGTACGAAGACCGTAGCCAAGCAGATAGCCGAAAAGAACAAGTATCAGATTGTGGGACAGTTCAAGGGCTCTGCAGCCAATGTCATCTCGCTTGATGCCTACAATGTGCCACAGGGCTCGGTGGTCGTTACGGCAGGCGGTATCACCCTGAAAGAGGGCACCGACTATTCGGTAGATTACAGTGCCGGTGAGGTGACCATCCTGAACCAGAGCATCATCGATGCCGGTACGGCTGTCAACGTTTCTCTGGAGAGTAATACAGATTTCGGACAAACCCGAAAAACGATGTTCGGACTGAACTGGGAGTATGATTTTACCAAGAACTTCCAGTTGAGCGGTACTATCCAGCACCTCTCCGAACAGGCGCTTACCACCAAGGTATCCATGGGCTCCGAACCGCTGAAGAACACCCTTTGGGGCATTAATCTCAACTGGCGCAAGGAGAGTCAGTGGCTCACCAATGTGCTTGACAAGATACCATTCCTGCACCTCACCCAGCCATCGCAGATATCCTTTACAGGAGAATTTGCCCAGCTCATTGCCGGTGAGGCAGGTGGCACACAGGACAATGCATCTTATATCGATGACTTCGAGGGTACGAAGACCACCATCGATGTAACGACTCCTACCTCCTGGTTTATATCCAGTGTGCCTTCGCTCAATTTCAAGGACGATTACAGCGATAAGACCGGTCTGAGCAGCGGTTTCCACCGTTCGCGCCTAGCCTGGTATACCATCGATCCGCTGTTCACCCGCCGTGGAAGTTCGCTCACTCCGGGACATATCAAGGGCGACCTCAAGCAGTTGAGTAACCATTATGTTCGCGAGGTCTATACCAAGGAGCTCTTCCCATTGCGCGACCAGAGCAGTTATCAGGGCGCTACCAATACCCTGAATGTACTCAATCTGGCTTACTATCCAAGCGAGCCGGGACCATACAACTTCAATGTAACAGATTTGCAGGCTGACGGAACCCTGCAGAATCCGCAGCGCAACTGGGGCGGAATGATGCGTAAGCTGGATACCAACGATTTCGAGCAGGCAAACATCGAATACATCGAGTTCTGGATGCTCGATCCGTTCATCTATTCCCGCGAAGAGGCTGATGCTGCCGATTACGGTGGCGATTTCTACATCAACCTGGGCGAGGTGAGCGAGGATATCCTGCGTGATGGCAAGAAATTCTATGAGAGTGGCATGCCGGTGGATGGCAGCAAGAGCTACACCTATACCCAGTGGGGTAAGATTCCTACCCAGAGCACCGTGACCTATGCCTTTGCTACCACCAGTGGCAGCAGAGCCTTGCAGGATGTGGGTTTCAACGGACTGACCGATGCCGAGGAGCAGGAATTCTACAAGAGTGCTTATCTCGACCAGATTCAGGGGAAGGTGAACCAGGCGGTATTCGACAGCATCTTTGCCGATCCGGCACGTGATGACTACCACTATTTCCGCGGTTCCGACTGGGATGAGATGTGTGCTCCTATCTTGCAGCGATATAAGTATATCAACAATCCTCAGGGCAACTCGCCTGACAGCGACAGCCGTTCTGAGAGCTATGATACTTCTTATAAGTCAACGCCGGATGTCGAGGATATCAACCAGGATTATACGCTCAACGAATATGAGAAATACTTCCAGTATCGTGTCAGCATCCGTCCGGAAGATCTCGTGGTGGGTAACAATCATATTGTAGATAAGCGTGAATACAGCCAGACCTGGCGTGATAATACCAAGTCTACCGTTACCTGGTATCAGTTCCGCATACCTATCGATGAGTTTGAGAGCCGTCAGGGCAACATCAACGATTTCTCCAGCATCCGCTTCATGCGTATGTTCCTCACCGGTTTCAAGAAACCTATCGTGCTGCGTTTCGGTACCTTCGACCTCGTGATGGGCAAGTGGCGTACCTATGATCAGCCGCTCGGTGCAGCCAGTGGCGGAACCCTTGACGCAAGCAGCGTGAGTCTGGAAGAGAACGGCGAGAAGACACCGGTCAACTATGTATTGCCTCCGGGTATCAAGCGCGAACAGGATCCTAGTCAGCCTCAGTTGGTTGAGGCGAACGAGCAGGCGTTGAGTCTGGTGGTCAAGAACATGAGCACAGGCGAGGCGAAGGCGGTTTATAAGAATTCTACCCTTGATCTGCGCCAGTACAAGCGCATCCAGATGTTTGCCCATGCCAATGCATTGGAGCAGAATACCACCCGTCTGCAGGATGGTGATCTCTCAGTCTTCATCCGTCTGGGTAGCGATTACAAGAACAATTACTACGAGTATGAAATCCCGCTGAAACTCACCGAGCCACGCTCCAACTACAACCGCTATGTGCTAGCCGACTGTAAGACGGTATGGCCTGAGGAGAATATGCTCGATGTGCCGCTGAGCGTCTTTACGGCATTGAAGAAAAACCGTAACAAGGCGAAGGCACAGGGTGTGGCTTCTTATCTCGCTCCTTATTCCATGATGGATGCAGAACATCCGCAGAATAAGATTACCATCGTGGGTAATCCGAGTCTCGGTGAGGTGAAGACCATGATGCTGGGTGTGAGAAACAATTCTGCCGACATCAAGAGTGGTGAGGTATGGATAAACGAACTCCGACTCAAGGAACATAATAATTCGGGTGGTTGGGCAGCCAATGCCAACCTCAACGTACAACTCTCCGATCTGGGTAGCGTGAATGCCACCGGCAGATACATCAGCGAGGGATTCGGCGGTCTGGAAGATGGCGTGGCAAGTCGCACTACCGATAATTACGGTACCTACAGTGTGACCACATCGCTCGAAATGGGTAAGTTCTTCCCTGACAAGGCGAAGGTGAGCATACCTTTATATTATAGTGTCACCAAGGAGAAGACCACTCCTAAGTATAATCCGCTGGATACCGATATGGAGTTGAAGGATGCCCTCGATGCCGCCGGCTCCAAGCATGAGCGCGATTCTATCGAGAATATCGCTGCCACCAAGATTACGCAGACCAACTTCTCCATCTCGAATGCCCGGGTGGGTATCGCTACCAAGCGCCATCCGATGCCATACGATCCAGCCAACTTCTCATTCACCTACAGTCATCAGCATCAGTATACTACGGGTGAAACGACGATGTATGAGCGCAAGGACAACTGGCGCGGAGCCTTGGATTATTCGTGGAGCCCGGTTTATAAGGCATGGGAACCATTCAAGGGACTGAAGAACAAGAGTAAGTGGCTCGACATTCTGAAACGTTTCGGACTGAACTGGCTGCCGCAGAACATAGCCTTCAATACCGAGATGACGCGTGATTACTACGAGTTGCAGGAGCGCGATATGGAAACCCTGATGAGTGGAGCTGCCGGAGTAGACTCCAAGTTGCCGCTCACTTTCAGTGAACAGTTCCTCTGGAACCGTGAGTTCTCCATCAACTGGGATTTGACCAAGAACCTGCACATGAACTTCCAGAGTGCTACCCATGCACAGATAGAGGAACCATATACACCGGTCAACAAGGATCTTTATGCCGACCAGTATCATGCTTGGAAGGACTCCGTATGGACCAGCATCCGCCACTGGGGTGCACCGCTCGACTACAGTCAGAATTTCCAGGCATCCTACAAGGTGCCTCTCAATCTGCTGCCTGTCTTCGACTGGGTGAACAGCGATGCCTCTTACAATGCCAACTATTCTTGGGAGCGCGGTACAGAGGATGAGGAGGGCAACTCGTATGGAAATACCATCAATACCCAGCGCGAACTGACATTGAATGGTAACTTTAACCTGGTGAAACTCTACAACCATGTGCCTTTCCTGAAGAAGGTAAACGATAAGTTTGACCGTACCCAGAGTAGGGCACAGATGCAGCGCAAGAAGCAGGAAAAAAAGAAAAAGAAGCAGGAAGCAAAGGAACAGGCGGCTGATCCGAAGAAGGCGCTGCCTAAGAACAAGCGTGCCTTCGAACGGGAAATCACCCTCCTGCCTGATACCACATTCAAGATACGCCACGGCAAGAATACCAAGCGACTGATTGTGAATGCCAAGACGGAAGACGGCAAAGTGTTCCCGCTTAAATATAAAAAGGTGGATAATAACCAGATCAGAATCATCTCAAAGGTAGATACTGCCATGAAGGTGAAACTCTCCGTACTGGCTAAGGAACCGCTTGATGATAAGAAATGGTATAAGGGATTGCAGTTGGCTAGTCGTCTGGCAATGATGGTGCGCAATGTGAGCATCAACTATCGCAGCAGCTATCAGCTCACCCTGCCGGGCTTCTTGCCTAGTGTGGGTGATGCCTTCGGACAGAAGAAGGTGGGACAGATGGCACCGGGTCTTGACTTCGCCTTCGGTATGGTTGGAGACGATTATATCGAGAAGGCTAGAAACAACGACTGGCTGCTCTGCAACGACAGTATCGCAACACCTGCTACTACCAGCAGAACGGATAATCTTACGCTGCGTGCCACCCTGGAGCCTGTCAAGGATTTCAAGATTGATCTCTCTGCCACACGTACCAAGACCACGCAGAAGAGCATACAGTATATGTATGAAGGAACGCCAACTACCCAGAGTGGAGCCTTCCAGATGACTACCATCTCGCTGGGTTCGGCTTTCGAGGGAATGGGTAATGCCAATTCGGGGTATCGCAGCAAGACCTTCGAGAAGTTTGTCAACTCGCTGGCTGGTTTCAGAGATAGGGTAGAGGCTCAGTATGCAGGTACCGTTTATCCGACTGGTTCGGCTCTGGCTGGCGGCAAGTTTGATGCTTCCCGCACGCCGGTCAACCAGTATAGCAGCGATGTCATGATTCCTGCCTTCCTCAAGGCTTATACCTCGATGGGTGGCAATTCGCTCTCGGTATTTCCGGCATTGAGTCGGATGTTGCCAAACTGGACCATCCGTTACAGTGGACTGGGACGTCTGCCTTGGTTCAACGAGCACTTCAAGAGTGTCAACATCAACCACTCTTACAAAAGTGTCTTTGCGGTTGGCAGCTACAACAGTTACAGCACCTTCCAGGAGTATATGAACGGTCTCGGCTTCGTGAATGATGCCACTACGGGCAATCCGTCGCCAAGCAGCATGTTCAACATTTCGCAGGTAAGTATCAATGAGTCGTTCTCGCCATTATTGGGTATGGATGTCACATTCAACAATAATATGACGGTGAAGGCAGAATATCGCCAGACCCGTGTGTTGAACCTCAGTATGACGAGTGTGCAGCTGAACGAGGCATTGAGTAAGGACTGGGTAATCGGTATGGGTTACCGCATCAACAACTTCGATGTTTTCGGCTGGGGTGCCAAGGCCTCCCGTTCCAAGTCGAAGGGCGGCAACAAGAATGCAGCCAACAAGAATGCGTCGACCACCAAGACGGTTCAGAATGGTACCAACCATGATCTGAATCTACGTCTTGACTTCAGTTTCCGCAAGCAGGCAGCCATCGTCCGTGATATTGCCTCAATGGTAAGCAGTGCCAGCAGCGGCAACAATGCTCTGAAACTGAGTTTCTCTGCCGATTATACCTTCAGCAAACTCCTTACCATGAGTTTCTATTATGACCGTCAGACTAACACCCCGCTCCTGTCGAGCAGCAGTTATCCTACCACCACACAGGATTTCGGCCTGAGCATCAAGTTCTCGCTGACGAGATAAAAAGAAAATTCACCAGAACCAATAGGTAGAAAGAAAAATTCTCTAATTCTCAAATTCTTGAAAATAAAAAAAGCTCGGATGCATCACAAGCATCCGAGCTTTTTAATATTCTGATAATTCTTGATTACTCCTTGTCGTAAGCATGAACAGGGTAGTCGATGGTATAGTGGAGACCACGGCTCTCCTTGCGTTCTATCGCCATGCGGGTGATGAGATAACCCACGTTGATCATGTTGCGGAGCTCGCAGAGTTCCTTGCTTACCTTTACACGCTTGAAGAGATTCTCGGTCTCTTCGTAGAGAAGATCGAGGCGGTCCCATGCTCGCTTCAGACGGAGGTCACTGCGCACGATACCTACATAGTTGCTCATGCATTCGCCCACCTCTTTCACGCTCTGTGTAATCAGCACCTTCTCTTCGTTGGTCAAAGTACCTTCATCGTTCCATGCTGGTACCTTCTCATTGAAGTCGTACTCATCTACATGTTCAATACTGTGCTTGGCAGCAGTCTCGGCATAAACCACAGCCTCGATGAGCGAGTTGCTGGCAAGACGGTTACCGCCATGCAGACCGGTGCATGAACACTCACCCAGGGCATAGAGACGGTTGATGCTTGAACAGCCGTTCAAATCAACCTTGATACCACCACACATATAGTGAGCGGCAGGACGAACAGGGATATACTCCTTGGTGATGTCGATGCCGATACTCAGACACTTGGCGTAGATATTAGGGAAGTGACGCTTGGTCTCCTCTGGATTCTTATGGGTTACATCGAGACAGACATGATCCAATCCGTGAATCTTCATCTCCTTATCGATGGCACGAGCCACGATGTCACGAGGAGCCAGACTCAATCGCTTGTCATATTTCTCCATGAAACTTTCGCCGTTAGGCAGACGCAAGATGCCACCGTATCCACGCATCGCCTCGGTGATGAGGAAGGCAGGATGGGTTTCGCCCGGATGATAAAGAGCGGTTGGGTGGAACTGGACAAACTCCATGTCGGCTACAGTTCCCTTGGCACGGTATACCATCGCCTCGCCATCACCCGTAGCGATGACAGGGTTGGTGGTAGTCTGATAAACAGCACCACATCCGCCGGTACACATCACGGTTACTTTGCTCAGATAGGTATCAACCTTCTGGGTATCAGGATTCAATACGTATGCACCATAACAGTTGATATAAGGAGTGCGGCGAGTAACACGGGCACCCAAGTGGTGCTGAGTGATAATCTCCACGGCGAAATGATTTTCCTTGATATCGATATCCGGACAGTTGCGCACAGCCTCCATCAGACCGCGCTGGATTTCTGCACCCGTATCATCTGCATGATGAAGGATGCGGAACTCGCTGTGACCGCCCTCACGGTGGAGGTCGAACTTGCCGTCCTGCTGCTTATCGAAGTTGACGCCCCACTGCACGAGCTCCTTGATCTGCTCCGGTGCCATGGTGACAACCTGCTTCACAGCTTTATAATCGCTGATATAATCACCAGCAATCATTGTATCCTGTATGTGCTTGTCGAAGTTATCCACTTCCAAGTTGGTAACTGACGCCACACCACCTTGTGCGAATGACGTGTTAGCCTCGTCGAGCGAGGTTTTGCAAATCATACACACCTTACCTTTATGCGCTCTGGCTACTTTCAGGGCGTAACTCATACCGGCAACTCCTGAGCCGATAATCAGAAAATCATACTTATAAACCATTGAGTTTATTCTTATCTAATTTCAATTTTAAGAACGGGTGTTTTTATCTATAAAACAGCCCCATTCTCTCAGAATTAATTCTTAATTCGTTGCAAAAGTAATAATTAATCTTTAAAATGAGTAATAAGAGAGGGATTTTTTGTAATTTTGCAGCGAAATTTAAGGTTATATAGTCTTTTAGACTATCAAAAGGTCGTAAAAACGACAATAATATAAGGTAATAAATCAAAGTTATGGCAGATAGAACTTTTCATAAGCGCTTTACGCTGACGGCACGTATCGGTGTGGCGGTGTTTGCAATCCTGGCTCTCTACTTCTTCTGGGTCAAACTGGCTATCATCGGCATCTTTGTGGCTATCATCATCGTGGGCATGATAGAGCGCATACTGAATACAACCTATACCTTCAAGATGGTAAAACCGATAGACCTCGATGAGGAGATGGAATATCTCATCATCAATGAGGGCAGGTTCTCTTCCAACAGAAATGTGCCGCTATGTGATGTCATTGATGTACACATCGCCAAGACTTTCTTCGGATTAGACCATTGTGTGGTCATCGAATACGGGCATAAGAATATAGTGACCGTTCAGCCGGATAATGAAGAGGCATTTATGGAGAGAATCAAAAATAAATAATTTCTTTTAAGTTCAGGTGAACTGATTGTGATGAAAAAGATAATATATATGATGTTGGGGCTGATGATGGTATGGATATCCGTACCGGTGCAGGCCCAGAATGTGATTGAAGATGAGGGAATAGAAACGGTTGATGAGGAGGATGTTTCCGACTCTACACTCGTTGACTCCCTGGCAGCGGATACGCTGACTCAGAAATTGCCTTGGCCAGAATCGGTGAAGGTGGGTATTGATAAACTCCTTGAAAGCAAGATGTTCGAAACATCACAGGTAGGACTGATGGTCTGGGACCTGTCTGCTGACTCTTGTATCTATCAGAGAAATGAACGACAGCTGATGCGTCCGGCAAGTACGATGAAGCTCCTGACTGCCATTACGGCGCTCGATAAGTTGGGTGGTTCTTACCAGTTTAAAACCACTCTGAAATATACCGGTACCATTGAGAATGGGGTATTGACGGGTAATGTCTATTGTATAGGCGGTATGGATCCCCGTTTCAACAGCGATGATATGTCGGCATTTGTCAATAGTCTGAAGGAAATGGGAGTGGATACCATCCGTGGCAGCATCTATGCCGACCGCTCTTTGAAGGATGCCGACCTGTTGGGTGAAGGCTGGTGCTGGGATGATGATAATCCGGTGCTTTCGCCACTGGTGTTCCAGCGCAAGGACATCTTTATGGATAAGTTTCTTGCCAAGCTCCGTGAGGAAGGCATCGAATATTCCTGCTTTGGGGCTTCAGAGAAGACTTGCCCTGCGAGTGCCTTTACGGTTTGTACCCGATTCCATACGATGGATCAGATTCTGCACAAGATGATGAAGGAGAGTGATAATCTCTATGCTGAGAGCATGTATTATCAGATTGCGGCTTCTACGGGCAATAAATGGGCGAGTGCCAAGAGTGCCCGAAATGTGGAAAGACAGCTTATCCGTAAGATAGGACTCGATCCGGCAAGATATAAACTGGCTGACGGCTCGGGACTTTCGCTCTATAATTATCTCAGTGCCGAACTGGAGGTGAAACTGCTGCGTTATGCTTATCTCAATGGTAATATCATGGACCATCTGAAGCATTCGCTGCCTATTGGTGGGGTTGACGGTACGTTGAAGAAGCGTATGAAGAACAGTTTTGTGCATGGCAATGTGAAAGCGAAGACGGGTACGCTGACGGGCATCATCTCATTGGCGGGTTACTGTACCGCAGCCAATGGGCATGAACTCTGTTTCGCAATCATCAACAATGGTATCATGCATGGCAATAATGCCAGACACTTTGCAGATAAAGTATGTACTTTGCTCTGCCAACCGTGAGCGTTAGTTGATAGTTTATAGTTGATAGTTAATAGTTTTATGGAGGAAATTCGTAAGTTTGTAGATGAAATGATAACATGGGCAGGAGTCACCGGTGATTTTGTGCCCATGCTGCGCCATATTTTGCTCACCATTACTGCCATCCTCTTGGCGATGTTGAGCGATTTCCTGTGTCGCAAGATACTGGTTCCGCTCATCAGTAAGATTACTGATAAGACGGACATCACTTGGGATGATGTGCTGCTGAACAAGAAGGTGCTCACCTCGGCTTGCCATATTGTGCCGGCTGTGGTGATATGGTCGCTCATGCCGCTGATTTATCTGGAGTATCCGATATTCAAGGAGATATTGGAGCGGGCTACGGGCATCTATATCGTGGTGATGTCGGTGCGTACGGCTCTGGTCTTCATCGGGTCTTTCAAAGGACTGGAGGATTCTCAGGAACGACGCTCGTCGGCTCAGCAGTATTTCCATACTTTCTGCGGTGTTCTCAGGGTATTGATGCTCTTCGTGGCTGCTGTGGTGGTGATTGCCATCCTGCTAGGCAAAAACCCGATGACCCTCTTTGCCGGTTTGGGTGCTACCTCGGCTGTCCTGATGCTGGTCTTCAAGGATACCATCACGGGATTGGCGGCTGGTGTGCGTCTTACCAGCAATGATATGTTGCATAAGGGCGACTGGATTACGGTGAAGTCGGTGGATGCCAATGGTATCGTTGAGGATATGTCACTCACGACCGTGAAGGTGCGCAACTTTGATAACACCATTGTTACTATTTCGCCTACTACCCTGGTGAATGGTTCGTTCCAGAACTGGATTGGTATGCAGAAGAGTGGTGGACGAAGAGTGAAGCGCGTGGTTTACTTCGATTTCCGTAGTGTCCGTCTGGTGGATGAGACATTAAAACGTAATCTGCTTGCCAAGCATTTCGCCACCGAAGATTCGTTTAAGTTGAAGGAGTCGTTGCAGAAGGCGATAGATAAAGATATACAAGAAGGGAAGGATATTGAGGATTTAAAGAATCCTGCAGCCCTTGCCCCTACCAATCTCCAGCTTTACCGTAAATTCATGGAGAAGTATCTGCGCCAGCGTCCGGAGGTCAATACCGATCTCACATTGATGGTGCGCCACATGGAAGCCACGCAATGCGGTCTTCCTATCGAGTTCTATTTCTTCATCAAGGATAAGGTATGGGTGAATTATGAGCACATTCTCGCCGATATCATGGAGCATGCCTATGCCTTGGCGAATGAGTTCGGTCTGAAGATTTACGAGCAATATCCGGAACAGTAATTACTTTGAACATTGAGATTTGAACATTGAATTTTATGAATAGTTTTTCGGCTGTCATTATCCGTTGGTTTCGTGAGTATGGTAGGGATTTACCTTGGCGCGAAACCAAGGATCCTTATGCCATCTGGCTGAGCGAAATCATCCTTCAGCAAACCCGCATCGCACAGGGATGGGAATATTGGGAGCGGTTCATGAAGACCTATCCCAAGGTTGAAGACTTGGCTGCTGCCAGCGAGGATGATGTCTTGAAACTCTGGCAGGGATTGGGGTATTACTCGCGAGCCCGCAACCTTCATGCTGCTGCCAAACAGATTGTGGCACTCGGTCGTTTCCCAGATACACTTGAAGGTATCAAAGCCCTGAAAGGGGTGGGCGATTATACTGCAGCAGCCATCGGTTCTTTCGCCTTTGATATTCCGGCGGCAGTAGTAGATGGCAATGTGTACCGGGTTCTTTCACGTTACTTCGGAATAGATACTCCTATCAACTCAACGCAGGGGAAAAAAGAGTTTGCTGCGTTGGCTCAATCACTCTTGCCTGCTTCGTCTGCTCAGCAACTTTCTGATACAGCATTATCGCCTGTTGCTGCCTATAATCAGGGTATGATGGATTTCGGAGCTATCCAGTGCACTCCTCAATCTCCAAAATGTCTTGTCTGTCCGCTTGCCGAAACCTGTGAGGCGTTGAGAACAGGAAGGGTAGAGGAGTTGCCGGTGAAGAACAAGACAATGAAGGTGAAAACGCGCCATCTCTCCTATATATATATAAGGTGTAAAGGCGAAGTGGCTATCCACCGTCGCGGCGAGGGTGATATCTGGCAAGGATTGTGGGAACCATATAACGCATCAGATGCTCCGCAACTGCCTGCCTTTGTCCATAATCCTTTTCTCCTGGCTAAGGATGTGAAGCATGTACTTACCCATCGCATCCTCCTTGCCGACTTCTATCTGCAGGAAACAGAAACCCGCCCCCTGCTCCCTGATAATTATATCTGGGTGAAAGAGGACGAGATAGAACAGTATGGTGTTCCTAGATTGATAGAAATCTTGTTGGAAATGGTTCAAGCTAAATCATAAAGAAAAAGCCCATCTTGTATCAGACGATGCAAGATGGGCTTAATGATTTCTGTTATTTCACGATTTTCTTAGCATTCTTACCTTGTTTGATGATTAAGATTCCCTTATAGCCGTTGCTGAGGCTGGTCTTCTTTCCATCAATGGTGTATACCTGATATGGCTGACTGAAGTCGATATCGGTAGAAGTTGATATCTGTGTCTGGTTGATGCCTGTTCCCACAGGTTTGGTTCCCTTGACCGACATTTTCTTGATTTCCCAAGTGCAGCAGATGGTTTCATCGCTGGTGTAGCGGAAACGGAGTTGTAATTTGCTTCCACAATACTGTGACAAATCGAGATTATAATCATTAAACTCCCACGAATCTTTTTGTGGTACCACGAAATCATCGAGTAATGATGTCTCAATTTCGCCGGTTTCCGGGTTGGTAACCAATGCTTCTATTGACAGGTATTCGTGTCCCTTACCTTTGACGAAGTTGACAGCCTGATTGATAGTCAGTGTTGCATTGTTATATTCCGTAAGGTCTATCTCCGGTGTTGAGAGGAGGGCATCTGCGGCATGGTTCTTCTTGTTGCTTGCTGTATAGGCTGAAGCCTTCCAACCATATTGTGAAGTCTGCATCCATATATTCTTGTAGCCACTTTCGTTTCTGTTGATAGTTTCCGTGCAGCCACCTTTACTCTTGGTAAAGTCTTCGTTCATCAGTGTTTCTATTGTAGGCTTTTCCGGATTAGGGGTTGGGTCTATGGTTCCGCCGCCACCTTCTCCACCAGTTCCGCCCTTGTACTCTGTTGCCTTCAGGGTCTTGGCAGGATCGAAAGCATAGTCAATGCTGTCGCCCCATACATATTCCATCAGGTTAGGGAAGTCGATGTATGGGTTGCGGTTGCCTTGAATCTTGAATACCTCTTCATTACGTTGGATTTCCAATTTATCAGGCATGTCACCTTTAGCCCATTGTATATATAAGGTGTAAGCCCATTTCTGCAGTGTTGGGTAGTTGCCCTTCTGCAGAATCTGCAGGGCTTGGGTTCCGGTCCAGTTGAAGTGCTGGTAGGTGGTAGCCATATACATGTAGCCACGGGCAAAGTCGCCCTTCCACATATCAGCAGGCTCCCAATACATTTTTCCGTCGCTGCCTCTGCCCACTTTGGTCCAACCATTGCCTTTATCGCCACCTTCCACCTTTCCCATAGGGAAGTTGCTTTTGGTAGAATTGATTCTGGCTTTGCATGGCATCAGGTTGTAGAGATCTTTATATGCCTGGTTGCTTGCTCCTCCCCACCAGCTTTTAGGGAAAGAGTGTTCTATGTTCATGGCTGCTCCAGGTGTACCTTGAGAGGTTGCTTTCTCCCATTCGTTCTGGGCAGAGTATCGGTCGATATAGTATCCGTTTTCATCCCGGTCTGTATCCCAGAATCCCCACCATGTTTTTCCTTTACCGCTTCCATAGCCATACACTTTAGCTGTTTTGATGATATCGTGTATTGCGTTTTTCAGTTCGGCTCCCTTCTTGCCTTTCAGAGAGTCGTAATAGCCATCAGGTATTTGTGCCAGAGATGGTATAGCTGGCAGGGCTGCTGCAATCATAGCAAGTGTCCATTGTAGTAATTTTCTTCTCATAATTATAATGTTTTGATTAGCGCTGCAAAATTAAGACTTAAAAACCACAAAACCAAGTATTTACAGAAGAAAAAGTGTTCGAAACGATTATAAAAATGTTTCAAAAAGGTATTTCCATCAAATAAATTTGCATCGTATTGAATAATTGCTCAATTTTGCACCAGAAAGTAATTAAACCCCTAAATATAAACAATTTAAAAGTTAAAGCTACAAGGGCGTAGTAATCAAGAACGGAAAGAAATATGTAAATAAGTAAATCAACCTTTTAAAACAATTATCATTATGAACAAGAAAAATTATATCAAGCCAAATATGGATGTTATGAACATCTCTAATGAGTTAATCCTCGCTGCTAGTCCATCTGAAAATTTGAATAACAGTGATGTGATAGAAAATGATTATGAATTCCAGTCAAATAAAAGACCAGGATTAAGTGTCTGGGATAATTAAACAATAATCATGACTCTAGCTTTTTAGGGTGGCTATTCAATCATGAATAAAATAAAAGCCAGCAGGAATTTCCCCTGCTGGCTTTCTTTTATATATATATCGCTATGCGTTTCTTTCGCTAGTCGTTCCGGCGAATTTGGCAAATCCGCCCCAATCAAGAATTAGTAATTCTGTGCTTCAATCTGGAAGTAGCTCTGTGGGTGGTTGCAGACTGGGCAAACCTCAGGAGCCTTCTTGCCTACTACGATATGTCCGCAGTTAGAGCACTGCCAGATGCAGTCGCCGTCACGAGAGAAGACGAGCTTGTCCTGTACGTTCTTCAAGAGCTTGCGATAACGCTCCTCATGATGCTTCTCGATTTCAGCAACCATCTCAAACTTAGCTGCAATCTCGTCGAAGCCCTCTTCACGAGCCTCCTTTGCCATGCGTGGATACATATCTGTCCATTCATCGTGCTCACCATTCGCAGCAGCCTCCAGGTTCTTCTCTGTATCCTGGATAGCACCGCCCTCCAGATACTTGAACCACAACTTAGCGTGCTCCTTCTCGTTAGCAGCTGTCTCCTCAAAGATATTAGCTATCTGTACAAAACCGTCCTTCTTTGCCTTGCTTGCAAAATAGGTATATTTGTTACGAGCCTGTGACTCACCAGCGAAAGCCTCCTGGAGGTTCTTCTCTGTCTTTGTTCCTTTTAATTCCTTCATAATGTCTACTTTTTATAATGTTAATATGTTCTTTATTAAATTTATATGCAAAGATATTGAAAATATTTCAAATATACAAATAAATTAAGAACTATTTAACTTTTTGGCGCTTATTTAAATAAAATAAAGCAAAACCAAGCATGGTAACACCGAATATCCATGAGATGATGGCACTCGTTACCATACCCAGCGTATGAGTGAATCCCGCTACAACGAAGGTGAAGAAACTGACGGTAGCTACAGTCAGGGCGTAAGGCAACTGTGATGATACATGATGTACATGCTTGCATTCCGCTCCTGCACTCGCCATGATGGTGGTATCGCTGATAGGAGAGATATGGTCGCCACATACCGCACCAGCCATACATGCCGAGATAGAGATGATGCGCAAAGGATCAGCACCAGGGAATACGGCGATGCAGATAGGTATCAGAATACCGAAGGTTCCCCAGGAGGTACCCGTTGCAAATGCCAGGAAGCCTGCTACCAGGAAGATGATGCCCGGAAGAAGCATCTGAAGTTCTGAGGCACTGCTCGCTACAACCGATGATACATATTCTGCCGCACCCAGCGAGTCGGTCATACTCTTCAGCGTCCATGCCAAAGTAAGAATCAGAATGGCTGGTACCATCGCCTCAAAACCCTTGATGAGACTACTCATCGCCTCATCGAAAGGCAAGGTCTTGCGAATGGTAAACATCATGATGGTAAGAATCAGGGCTGCCAATGAACCGATTACCAAGCCTACAGAGGCATTGCTCGCAGCAAAGGAATCCACAAAGTTGAGATAGTTGGCATTATCGGCATCGAAGAATCCGCCCGAATATACCATGCCCGCCATGCAGAAGATAATCAGCATGATGATTGGTATCACCAGGTCGCTCACGGTTCCCTTGTTCTTGGAATCCTCTTTCTGTTTGGCTCCCACACCATGCTCAACAATCTGCAGTTTGGTATCGCTCACCTCATCGAGTTTCCCGCCATTGGTTCGCTCGTACCATTCCTTCAGTCTTGCATCATACTTGCTCATCGCCTTGAAGTCGAAGCCCAGTATCACAATACCAAACATAAAGAGGATGGTAAAGAATGCGTAGAAATTAAAAGGTATCGCCTTGCAGAAAAGTGCCAGTCCGTTCTCACCTCCTGATACGAAGCCCGATACCGCAGCTGCCCAACTCGAGATAGGGGAGATGATGCAGACCGGAGCTGCAGTGGAGTCGATGAGATAAGCCAGCTTCTCCTTGGTAACACCATTGCGCACAGCGATAGGGCGCATCACCGAACCCACGGTAAGGCAGTTGAAGTAATCATCGATGAATATCAGAATGCCGAGCAGAATGGTAGCAATCTGTACGCCAATCTTCGAGTGTACGTGTTTGGAAGCCCAACGGCCGAAAGCTGCCGAACCTCCCGCCTTGTTCATCAGTGAAACGATGCTGCCTAATACCACCAGGAACACCAGAATGCCCACGTTCCATGGGTCAGAAAGGCAATGTATCAAACCGTATGCCTTGGCATCATCGCCTTCACCTACAGTGTGATTTGTCAGGTGAACGAGGAATCCGTCGAAACCTGTTCCCATCGAAATGCAATATTGAACGGCACCCAGTATGATACCGATAAAAAGAGAAGAATAGACCTCCTTCGTCTTCAGCGCCAGAGCGATGGCGACGATAGGAGGCAGTAACGACCATGCGGTCCCAATCATGTTGTAATCCATTTTATTGTTTTTGGCTAGAAATGTTTTATTGCAAAGATAGTGCAAAGGTAGTTTTTTTTGGTAATATATGCAAGCTTTTGAGCAGAAAAAATGGTGCTTATGGGTTGATATGGGCTGTTTTAGCATATTTTATCATTATAAAGTGTCGTTTTTCTATATTTTTATTGTATCTTTGAAAACTCAAATTGCAACTCAATCTGAGATAGAATGGAAACTCAATTTTAACAACTTAATAATGGAGGACTAATTATGAACATCAATTCTGGTATTAAGCAAGCCGTGATTTTAACCATCGGCATCATCATGCTTGGATTTTGTATCAAGTCGGGACTTGAAAGTGTGATTAGTAAAGACCGAAAGGTTGTAGTGAAAGGCCTTGCCGAAAAGGAGGTGGAGGCTGATAAGGTGACGTGGCCTATCGTTTCCAAGGAAATAGGCAATGACCTGCCTGAACTCTATCAAAAAATCAATGCCACCACGAGAACCATCAGAAACTTCCTGGTGGAGAATGGTGTAAAGACTAATGAAATCAACGTGAATGCGCCTGTGGTCATCGACCTCAATGCTGAACGATATGGCGAAAACCGACAGGGCTATCGTTATAACATTACTTCCATCATCACGGTTACATCCAAGAATGTGAAACTGGTCCGCAGTATCATTGCCCGTCAGGGTGATTTGCTTCAGAAGGGGGTTGCCATTGTGGATGGTGGTTACGAGAATCCGGTGAAGTATGAGTATGTTGCCTTCCGGCAGATGAAACCTAAAATGATGCAGGAAGCGATAGAGAATGCTGAGCAGACTGCTACCCAGTTTGCTGAGAACAGCAAGAGTAAGATAGACAAGATTATGAATGCCGACCAGGGCCAGTTCTCTATCGAAGACCGCGATTCCAATACCCCATATATTAAAAAGGTAAGGGTTGTTACTACCGTTACTTATTCTTTGAAGGATTAGGAGTAGTGATTATTTATTAGTGATTAATTGTAATAAGAGGGTGTGTAATAGACTAATGGCATACCTTCTCAAATTAAAGCAACGAAAAAACTATGAAGAAAATTATATTAGCAGCTGTTTTGTTTCTACCATTTCTTGTTTCTTGTTCTCAGAACAGGAAAGCACCTGCTGTTTCTCCTCAAACGACTGTAGGGAAGTCTGAGAAAACTGAAACTGCCAAGGTGCAATATCTCACCACATCTGATTTCAGAAAAAAGATTATGGATTACGAGGCTCATCCGGATGAATGGGTATTCGCCGGTTCCCGTCCTGCCGTCATCGATTTCTATACCACCTGGTGTGGTCCTTGTAAGATGATGGCTCCCGTAGTGGAATCTCTTGCCGGGAAATATGCCGGCAAGATAGATTTCTATAAGGTGGATATCGACCAGGAGTCCGAACTTGCTTCTGTTTTCGGTATCAGCAGCATCCCTACCTTCCTCTTCATCCCCGTGAAAGGCAAACCATCTGTGCAGATGGGTGCTATGCAAAAGGAGGATTTCGAAGAACTGATTGGTAAAATTAAAACAAAATGACAATTTGGTAGCATCTCAAATTTCCATGCCTCTCCTTACCTATATGTAGGTATTTTCGGGCGATACCAACTTTTGATGATGCCCGAAATTTGGAGATTTGTCAGATAATACCTAAATTTGCACTCGGAAAAAATGTTTAATGTAATTAAAA